>BNJS01000461.1_pt1 | contig 89600 bp, 120 predicted proteins | sample 8540461 | NCBI WGS metagenome assembly BNJS01 (sample SAMD00202454, study PRJDB9452) | human saliva metagenome | isolation source: human saliva | place: Japan
TGGTATGAATTTTGTACTCTTATTAAGCAAAAAAAGTGTTTCTATGAAAAACCTCCCTACTACTTTTTCACCCTCTTTGCCAGTGGGCTATATGCCCCAAGTCGATAGCCTTGTCGGGATTTATAAAAACGATAGAGAAAGAGAAAGTATCCGGCTCAATGCTGATAATACTTTCGATGTGATAAAATACTCAGGTAGCTACAGACGCGATGGCAACCTTGTGATACTAAACGCCGACCGCTCTTTTTATGCTACACAAACAGCAGGGCAACTCCCAGCAGCTGCAACTCTCATTCATAGGCTCCAAAGGAATGATTTGGGAGGCTTCCACCCCGTTTATCTATGTAGGCTACGAAAACGAACAAGGGGCGTCACTTATCTGCATCTGTATAAGGAGGCGAAAGACCAGTTCGCTAATGATACCCTTCATATCGAAATTCCGCGTACCGAAAAAGCTCTATTTGGTAAACAGCTTTGCTGCTGAATACCGCGAAAATAACGACAAGGTAACTATCAACACTTTTTATATAGGCAAAAACACCAATGCCTTAGAAGTTGTTTTTCTTGGGAGAGAACAGTGCTTTTAAGAAATGAATTTATAGGAGTATATGAGGCTTCAACAGGCGAGCTATCACTTATGGAAACAGGCAATAAAAGCCCTGATATATACCAGAAGCTCATCCCCTACCCCCTCTACCCCAACGAGATAACGCGTGTAAAGAACTGGGAACATCTGCCTTTTAAAGAAGTTAAAACGAATAGGAAACTGGGTTGTATAATGGATGATTATGACGATATACTCGAAGATTATAAAGAGGAAGAAGAGGAAGCAAAGATAAACGCCACCTTAGTGGTGAGCGATAGCAAGAATATTGAAAAAGCGATACAACGCGTAAAACCCACTCAGCAGTTGCTCGCTATCCTTCACCAACCGCAGAACCCCAAAGCCGACAAAGAGTTTGAGCTGCTAAAACTATCTTACAAGATAGAGAAAAGCGATAAACTACCTTTTACTTATCAGTTTTATATCACTTCTAAAGACGATGAGCAGTGGCTGAAAAAACACGGTATTGCCACTGATAAAAACCAAGTGATTTTTGTAGATTACGAGGGACACGTGCTTTACTATCAAGAAAGTACCATAGCCGAAGCCCAGCACGATGATTTCTTCGGAAAAACACGGCTCCTACCCTTTTCAATAGCATCATAGTAGCGCGCCACATCGACCAGCTATTTGCTAACCCTCAGGCTCCTATAAAAAGAAGTGGAAGCGCTCTTTTACACCTACCTCAAAAACTATGATTTGAGCTTATATTTGCTTACCGACCGCAAAAAAATTTGAGCAAGAGTATTACGCACTCGACTTCAAAAATAAAAAAAACTTATTTACCAACTGAAAACCACCCCGCCCAACTGACTTACCAATGGCGCAGAGTGGCGGCAAGTCATCAAAACGATACAGTTTTAGACCCCTTATTTGCCAGAATGACCGTCAGAAACCTTTATAGCTACAGAAATTATCTGATAGAGGATAAAAAAAGTCGCAGCTAAAGACAAGCTGCAAACCATTGCCTACCTGATGAAGTTCAGCCAAGCCATTAAAGCCTATAACGAAGCTATTGATAAAGACGTGAATATCAGCTCTAAAAAGAAAATAGAGCCATACGATTCTACTGTACAAGAGGCCATTAATGACTTAGAAAAAGAAAAAAAGTACTACCTTTTGAAGAGATTAGACCTATTTACGAAGAGGCAGTGGCTAAAAAGATGGCTTCGGCATTGGGTTATATATACTATTTGTTAGACCGAGATAAGCAAGCGGCTATTGATTATTACATACCTTATATAGAGGGAGTTATCGCGCAGGGGAAAGGCAATTTTGTGCAAGGTATCAACAAGGTATTTCCTAAGAATGGGTATTATTCCGATTGGTATTCTTATGGCAATGTATGGGCAAATCAGGCTAATAGTATCGCTTATTATATCTTCGAAACACGTCGCAATGATGCTGCCGTACTCTCTAAAAGCCACACGCTGGATGGAGGCTATCTGCGATTTCAGAGAGAATGACCCTTATTACCTCGATACTTACGCCTGCTTATTATATGCCACCAACCAGAAAGACGAAGCCATAAAAATAGAAGAAAAAGCCGTGCAAGCGGCGCAAGAAAAAGACAAGAAAAAGCTTTTTAGACAGCCTACAAAACACTTTATTACAAATGAAAAAAATGGTACTTTATAGCACTTTGTGGTATGAATTTTGTATCTTTGCAGTATCAAATAAATTGTTTTTTTATGAAAAACCTTATTTTTTATAGCCCTACTTTGCTGGGGCGGAATGACAGCTAGGGCGCAAAGTAGCGAAGAAACTAACAAAGAGCGCGCAGGGCTATGAGCAGCCTTATCACCCTGAAGAAGACGGCGATAAGCGCATCAGCGAATTGCTAAAACAAGCTAAAAAGGAACGCAAAAAGGTGCTCGTACAGATTGGGGGCAACTGGTGTATTTGGTGTTTGCGCTTCAACCATTTAGTAACCACTAACCCTGAGTTAAAGACTATTTTAGACAAGAAATACGTGTTTTATCACCCTCAATTTTTCACCAGAAAACAAAAAAACGAAAAAGCTTTTTGCTAAATACGGCAACCCTGTTGCGCAGTTTGGTTATCCTGCATTCTTGATTCTCAATGCCAAAGGAGAAGTGCTCTTCACCCAAAAAAAGTGAGGATTTAGAGTCGGGCAAAGGCTATGATACTAAAAAAAGTAAAGAAGTTTTTACAAGGAAGATTATAATTTGTCAATTAGTCAATTTGCCAATTTGTCAATCATCTCATCGGCAAATTGGCAAATCGACTAATCGGCAAATCGACTAATCATCTCCATTGTTGCTATGGCTTGGGCAGCGGGTACAGGGGTTTTCTTTCTTGCCTATAAGGGCTTGATAGAAATCTTCGTAAAAACTGCCAATAATTGCCGTGCTGAGCGGTAGTAAAGGGTACGGCTTTTCGAGGGTGTGAAGTATCCCATTAGGCTGCTCAATTTTCGGCATCCAAGGGGTAGCGGTCGGTATAGTTCCAGCTACAAGGGCGGCTTCTTGTCCATCAAAACGCTGCTGCAAGAAAGAGCCACGAGTGCCGTGTAGGGTATATTCCCATTGGCGTTCTAGAGCATAAGTAGTCGATTTGAGGCGCACGCGCAATTGGTGGTCGTAAAAGAGAAGCAGTTCAAAATAATCATCAGCTTGAGTATGAGGACGCAGATACCCCTTATCAGCATATATAGCCTTAGGCTGCCCAAAAAAAGCTGTAGGGCTTGGTCTATAAGGTGCGCCCCTAGGTCGTATAGAGCCCCTCCCCCACGCTCAGCTGTTTCTTTATGGGCTTTACTGCTAATCTCGGTGCGAAAACGGTCGAAGCGTATTTCTACTTCTTTCAGCTCGCCCAATACCCCACTTTCTATTACCTCTTTTACCTTTAGATAATCACCGTCATAACGCCTATTTTGATAGATGGTCAGCAGTTTGCCTTTTTCTCTTGCCAATAGGTCAAGGTCTTGTGCCTCTTCAGCAGTAAGGGTAAAAGGCTTTTCTACTAATACGTGTTTACCTGCCAAAAGGGCATCTTTAGCGTACTGATAATGCGTCTGCACAGGGGTATTGACCACTACTACCTCTATTTTAGGGTCTTGTAGCATCTCTTCTACCGAGCGGTACAATACACTATCCGGATAAAGCGCACGCGAGTCCTCGCGATGACGCTCTACTACCGCATAAAGGTGCAAGTGTGGGTGCTGCGCTATAAAAGGCGCGTGAAATACACGCCCACTCATTCCAAAACTACTAAGGGCAATGTTCATTGTTAGTCAATTTGCTAATTTGCTAATTGCTTAATTATCACTCCGTAAAGGTTATTAAAAATCTCTTCAACTTTAGCGTAATCGCTTTGGCGGATAGCCAGATGCAGCTCACAACTTTCGGTAAGGTGTTGGGCAGTAATCGTCAGGTTTTGCTCTTTTACTACGCGCATCACTTTGTTCATCAGCGGATAGTCAAAGTTAATTACCAATTCTTCAGTGATGAGCTTTTCCTCTATTTCTGTTTCTTGCAGGGTAAGTTGGGCAGTAGTTTTATAGGCTTGCACCAATCCGCCTACTCCTAATTTGATACCCCCGAAATAGCGCACTACTATCACCAGTACGTTAGTAAGTTCAAACGATTGTATTTGCCCATAGATAGGTATGCCCGCCGTGTTATTAGGCTCGCCATCGTCATTTGCGCGATAACGCTGATGCCTACCATAGCCCAGTTGCCACGCATAGCACCAATGGCGTGCCGAGAAGTGTGCCTTCTTGACCGCCTCGAGGTGCGCTTTTATCTCCTCTTCAGAAGTGACGGGAAAAGCATAGCCTAAAAACTTACTGCTTTTTTCCTTAAATATCACCTCTTCTACAGGGGCTGCTATGGTTTTGTAGGTATCCAATTTATAAGGGTGTGAATTAGCTTATTGGGCTACTTATTGAAAGGTATACTTCACTGATACGCCTGTTCTGAAGGTCGTCATCGGGAAGGAGGTAGAAATAGCCGATTTCGAAAAATTGTACTGCAAGTAGTAAGACGCTAACAAATTGCGACTTAGTGCGTATTCAGCGCTAAAGTTACCTATCCACGAGGTCTGTCCTGCAGTTACTTGGTTATTAAATATCTCCATATTGCGTATCACAGTGAACTCTCTTAGGTAAGACAGCGTACCTTTGAGCACTAAATCGCTTTTTACGGTAGTAGGCGTACCTGCCAATTGGGTAACAAATGCCAAGTCTTTAAAACGGTAGCCCATACCGAATTTGTATTCGCGCTTGAGTATCTCGGTCAGATAATCGTTATCGAGACTGATAGAGATAGTGCGGTCGCGGTTGAACTCTGCCAATAGGCTCATAGAGTTCTTAAGCTCCATATCAGCGCGTAGCAATGGGTTGAACTGCTCAGCAAGAGTAACGGTTGAGTACAATTTATCATTGAGAAATCGCCTGCTACGTTGGTCTTATTAGGGTTAGCGGGTTCGTACTCTAAATTAGTACGGAACTCACTAAGCGAATAGCTCGCGCGATAGCCGTGTGCTAATGAGAAGCGTTTGAAAAATATTCTTAATGAAATCAACCCTCATCAGCCCTGTATAACGCACATTCCACTCAGGAATAGGAATACTCTTGAAAGCATCGAGCGATACACCACTGGCACTACTGCCCGAATAGGCCGCTACAAAGGCAGGTATCATCACCGCTTGGCTCTTCTTGCTATAGCCCACCGGATAGCCTTCAGCATCTACATTGGCAGGGGTTAAGCCCTCGTTCCTCTGCCAAACGGCGCGCTATGGTTAGGCGGTTGTTTTTAAACTTATCAAAAGGCTGCCGAATTGTATTCGTCTATCTTATTAAAACTTGAAGCCAATAAGTTAGTAGAGATATTAAAACTTCCTACCTGATTGCCTACCAATTTGTTATACACAAAGTTGCGCACCTCAAAAGTTTCGGTGTAGTTCTCAGTGTATTGCCCTATTTGCTTTCAGGTTGATTTGCAAATCGGGTATAGGTTGCAAGTTAGCGGTAATGATAAGTTGCTTTTCTTTAGAACTGATATATTGGTCATTGAAATCAGCGAACTCTGTTAGGTAACCTTTCTTAGCCATCTCGTAGCGCAAGTCAGTTTGGTCGCCAAACATAAAGCCTGCTGATGGTTTGAGCGTACCGAGGAAGCCCTATTTGCTGGGTATAACCAGGTATAGTGCGAGCATTGGTAACCGAATAGTTTACCCCAGCAGTTTTAAGCATTGTCATCAGCGATTTTCCTACACTAGTCTTCTCACCTCGCGGAGTAGGTTTCACCCCTAAATAGCGATAAAGCTGCTCGAAAGTAAAGTTAGCTGTTAGGTTGTGGGTATTGCCATTTTTGCAAGGTGTTAATATCCTGATGTGCCAACTGTAAGAGCGTTTGCGAACCGCGCTGATAGTCGAAAATCACCTGAATAAGTATAGTTAGCCCTCATAAACTCAAAGAAAGGGAACTTGCTAAATGGCAAGTCGTAATTCAATTGGAATTTAGAGAAGAAATGGTCAGGGGTACCCATATCCCAGAAATCGCTCCACAATGATTTTTCTTTATTCACCCCCGAAATATCTCCGAAGGCATCATAAGTATAGTAATTGCGGATAACGCTATTATTAGTAGCATTAAAACTAAACTTCAACGACTTAGTAAGATTATAATTGATAGCGTACTGATGGTTCATCAGGTAGTTGCGCTGTTGTAACTCTGGCAGCGCTTTCTGCAAACTGGTATTAACGCCCTCAAAAATACACATCGCGGAATAACTGCTTAGTAAATGAGCGGTTTTACATCGGCTGTAAACATTACGCTGGTAGGCAATAAATTCAGATTGACATCGCTAAGCCATTGCCAATACTTTTTGCCTTTGAATTTGGTTACCTTCTTAAAAGGCTCGAAGGATGTAGGCTTAAAGGCATAGTTATACATAAAAGCCAGCACGTACCTGCTGCTCATCTTCATACTTAAGTTCATAGTCGCGGTGGTTCTTCTCGTTATAAGCATAGTTAAACGTGAAGTTTTTCTATGTTATACACGCGTGGCTTTTTGTCCTTCCGATAGGTTCTTCTTCACCCCTATCAAGTTAATGCCTCGCCTTAGGGTAAAGTCTTCAGCCTGCTCTCTTATAACGTCGCGCTCTGAACTGCTTTGGGCTACGTCTAAACGATCTTTTAGCTTAATATCCTGATACACGGGGTCGTACTCTGGAGTAGAGCGTTTTTTTGCGAGTGACTTAAGCCCACCGGTATTTGCATATTCCACTTAGGCGGCAACAGCTTACCGGCATTTACATTCATCATCACATCGTACTCTTGGGTGCTCTCTAACGCGCGTTGTTTAGGGGTTTGGTCTACCGAACCAAAAGCCTACGGTGTGCATACGCCCTGTAGCCGATATGTTCAGCAGTTCAGAGGCATTCGCATCGAGGGAGCCTACTGCCGCCCAACCACCGTGGTTTTCGAGTTCAGCCACACGCAATTCGTTAAACCAGAACTCACCACTCAGTCCGTTATTGCCCGATACGTTCTTAATACCTACCATCATAGCGCGCACGCTACCCAACGACGGATTTCCCTTTATCACATAACGATTTTCGCCAGCGTGGTAAGGGGTATTTTCGCTCACTACATTGTAATTGCCATCGTAATAAGTTACCCTATCGAGGGTTTGGTTTCTGATGCTTATCGCTTTGAGCTTGGTAAGCACTTCCATCGGTATAGAGAACTGGTTTTCTTTAGGCCATATAGCGTACTCTGACGAGCTACCCGGTTGGGTAACCTTCAGCGGTATTTCTACCTGATAGTAGTTATCGCTAAAGTCGGTACCGAGCCTTATAAAGGCTACCGCCTGATTGTCGTGCAAAGGCTTATTCTTATAGGCTTCGGCGTGTACAAACATCTTGATATACTTATACTGCCGCAGGTCAAAGCGCAACGCTTTATACACCGCCCTACTATCTTTATTTTTCGAGATTATCTACTATGTACGATAGGGCTTGTTCGTTCTGCTCTACTAAAGTATTGTTAGTATTGATGCGCTCGCGGTTTACCCCTGGTGGCATACGATAAGGTATAGGCTGACGGGTTTCGTTTTTCAATTAGGTTTACCGAATTGATTTCTACCTTAGTACCATCATCTGAAGGGTCATCTTGGTCGGTGCTAAGGGTATAGTTATAATAACGCCAGTCGCCGCGCACCAAATCGAGGGTAGCAAAAACGCAAGAGCATCTCTTGAGGGAAGCCCGTTAGGTACATACGCATATGAGTCATCGAGTTGATGATGTCCATTTTATCATTGCTATTTAGAGGGAAGGTATAACCTTCACGCCACATAGCTCCACTTTCAATCGGTATTTTTGAACTGTATCCAGCGGGTAGCCACACGATGTCCGTTAGGCGCTTCTACCGATACGGTGCGAATATCGTTTACATAAGGGTCGGCTGTACTGATATTAGGGTTTGATACGCACCCTATACTCCAAATAGTTATTGGTGGTATTCATCGTGAAGTCGCCGTTGATATCCTCATTATCAGGCAAAAGTAGTCGAACCTCTATCGTTGTCAGAAACCGATACAGGCGAGTTGCCTTGTGTACCGTTGTAATTGTAATAGCGATTTAAGATGCCCCCATTGCGCGCCAAGAAATACTCGTAGTTATCCATCGCAGGGTCGTTAGGCGAAGTCGCTACGTTGTTGCTATATATACGGGCTTCATCGGCATCGTTCAGACCATCTAAACCTATATCTTGAAGCCTGCGGTTAGACGAACTCTCGTCGAAAAGCATATACTAACGATTGGGCTGCAGGGCACTTTACCCCAAGACGAGGTATTGATACTTGAGGTAGAGGAAAGACCTGGCAATCCGTTTTCGTATTGCTTGCGCCCGTCTTTTTAGCACGTCTTCTGAGATGTTTCCTAAGTTGAACACCAATTCACCCGAACCGCTGTATTCGCCTGAGTAATAAGGGTCCATCACCCAGAACTGCAAAAAAACTCGATATTGCTTTCTTGAAAATCAGAATAGCTCATACCGCGCATTATACCCCCCATTTTTCGTCTTTAGTTTTAGTAGCGAAAGTTAGGGTCGTTATTATAAGCCCCTTTCGCATTAGGATAATAGGCTAAGTCGAGGGTAGCCTGCACTAACGACTGCCCTTGTGCCAACTGCTGCTGAGGGAATATCTCTTCTATAAAGATACGGCGGGTGCTGTTCTTTGATATTTCGTTACTGCTGATGGTCGATGGTTTCTGAGTAGAGTAGAACACAGGGGTCTATGGTATACCATGCCATTTTAGCACGCCCATAGCCATTCTTTAGGTTATCGGCATCGTCAGGAGTATTGCCGTATAGGGTTTGCGGCACCGAACTGTTGTTTCTACCGCCTGCTGCCCCAAACTCTAAAGGCGTACTAGCTAACTTCCACGCCAAAGGCGAACGCATATCAATAGTGCTTTGCGCTGCCTCAAAATCGTCTAAATACACAGTAGTTTCACCATCAAAATCGTCTGCCTTAGGAGTGCTTGCCAACAGGTAAGCGAACTCACCTCGCAACGAAAGGTTAGAAGGCGCATCGCTCTTAATAGTAGGAATGCGATTTACCCAGCGGGTAAGGAATGGCATTTCGGTAGAATAAGTACCGGCTAAGCCAAAAATAGTGTTGTTTACATTCTCTTGTCCGTAGCTGGTTTTCTGCGTAAAGGGTCGTTCGCGCAGATTTACGATAGCCCCGTTTAGTATGAACTTATCGCTGAACTTATGCTCTACATTTACCCCCATAAATCGGGTGGTTTGTCCGCCAAAAAAATAAGGTTATTCTCCATTGACACCTGTATAGGCATATTGCTAGCCTCTAAGCTGGGGTTAATTATCTCTACTGTACCCGATTGGTAATCAACCAAATAGTCGAGACCCTCTACTAATAGGCGCCCACCGGCTGTTACCCTAACCGAACCACGAGGTACGTTGAAAGCCCCTAACGAAAATACCGCGTCTGCTTGAGGCTTTGTAGCGCCCTTTCATCACGAACTTGTTTTTTTCTCACCGTCCATTTGGGCTTTTGGTCTTGGTATTTTTATACAGCGAAGTATAGACGTACTTCTTCTGGTTATTGTTATAGGTAGCAGGGTCATTATAAGTACCCCTCCTAAAGTGGTATGCAAGAAGTTACCAAAAAGGTTCTACTTTGGTAAAGAATATTTTGCCGTACTGCTCATCAACGGTAATACCCGGTAAAAAGTCGAAGAAGCCATCGCCCCCTGGTTTGTGGGTCGTTGTACTTATTGAGGCGGTCGAAGTTGAAAAAGATTCAGCAGTATGCGGTCTTCTAAGCCTGTTGGCCAGCCTACATTATCTACTTTATCTATATAATTGACAGGTGAAGGATTAGAATAGAAGATATTCATACGAAAATCTTCAGCTGACAATTGTGCTGTACCCACCGAATATACGTTTTTCATCATCAAATCCCAAATAGGGTCTTTCACATTCAGGCGGTTGCTCTTAAGCATCTTCAGCACCAATAGGTTATTGGTAATAGCGTTATTGCCTCCGTAAAAGCTGTTGTTAGTAGTAGCCGAAATACCATCGTTAGCAAACTCGCCCACTTGGTACACTTGGCTGCCGTAGGTATATTGGTAGCTACCGCCAGCACCTCATCGGCACTGAGGGCTGTGCTGAGCGAGATGAAGCCCAGCTTAGTATCTACCTTATAATCAACCCCTTCTTCGAGCTTGCGAGCATTCTCTATTACAGCATAGTCATACCCCTGACTGACATACGATTGGTTCGTACCAAAACCCTGTTGTACGGTTGCTACATCGCGGATAGCATTAGTAAGTACCGAATTGGCAGTACCCTATCTGCGTAGGGTCGTACTTATTGGCGCGGTTGGCAGGGCATATTGTTAGTAGTGCTGTTATAGAATGCAGGCCCTGCCTTGTCGTACAGGCGCGTTCTATCCATTCGGGGTTCACCTAAGTCTTGTACCGCCAAAATGTTGCGTATGTTGCCCATACGGCTATTGCGGTTGGTTACCCACACCTCTAAGCGGGTAATCTGTACTTTGCTATTGATAAATGGATAATTTTCTAAAAGCTCTATCATACTGGTCGCGGAAGAAGTGCGCCAAGAAGTAGTTGCGATTTTTCGTCGTAGTCTAAAAGCTGAAAACTCAAATTCGGTAATAGTACCGCCCCCTTGTGCCGTAAGGGTTTTGCGCTCTGACTTCTGTTCAGAGAAAACCCCTGTGATAGTGGTACGCCCAAACTTGAGTTGTGTTTTTCACCCCAAAAAGACTTTGCGAACCGGTAATAAGCGAGTTAGAAATAGGCATAGAGATATTACCGAGCTCTACTTTCTGTAGTATATCATCTTCATCAGGAGCGTATTCGAGTTTAAAAACGTTCTGAAAGTCGAATGAGGCTTGGGTATCATACTGGGCATTGAGGTTCAGACGAGTACCTATCTTCCCGGTAAGCCCTAAGCTGATGCGCTGCTCGAAGTCTAAACCAAACGAACTGCGGTAGCGCGGACTGACAGCTGGGTTATCATTGCGAGTATAGCGCAAGCCAAAAATCTACACCCACGCTTCCGGTAGGGTAAACTCTATATTGCGCCCTCCAAAAAAATGCTTTCGAAGAAATCAGAATTGACATATAGGTCGGGCAGTAAGTCGCGTTGGGCTTTTTTTCTTTTTGGGTAGTGTCGCTTTGGGTATCGCCTAATACGTCTAACTTATTGCGGTAGTAGGCACTCATACGCTCGCGCATCACTAAGTCTTCGTATTCCTTAACAGTGAGGAACATAGGGGTAGCGAGGTCGTATTTGCCGAGCTTTTTGGGTATAGACATAGCGGTCTAAGGCAGGATTATAAGTATACTGCTGCACAATGCTCTTAGGTTGCTGCAAAGCCAATGCGCCCTGATACCGTTTTTTTACAGTAGTTTCGGACTGAGTAGAAGAAGTATTTTGAGTAGTATTGGTTACTTGTGCTTGCGCAGATAAGAAGCTGAAAAAGAGTAGTATAATGATAGTTAGATGTTGCTTCATATTACTAATAGGGTATATAATACGGAATGTAATTTTTGCGGCAAAGATACAAATAATTAGCAATAGATAGCAAAATATTATACTCAAATTATTTATTAAAGAGTTCTGAATGAGAACCTAAACGGGTAAGCACTATTCTTTTTTTCTTCTTCATCAAACTGCAACCAAATAATGAGCAAATTGGGCTCTATATGGCACTCTAAATGCCCTTTGTAGTTTCCTGTTAAAAAGTGCGCTTTCATTGCAGGAGGTAGTTGTGCAACTCCTCCAACTTTTAGTAATCTGATAGTATTATCTATTTTAGCTAATTTTTTTCTTTTATTATTTAAATATCTTTTTGTAATCCTTTTTAAAAGCTGTAGAAGAATATAGTTGATACTTAGGTTCCTCTTCTTTAGTTTTTTTAGCTTCTTCTGTTTCCATAATTTTAGTTTTTTAAGAATGCTAAAAATCATCAACATCATCAAAGAAAAGGAGTTTTCCTTATCTTTTATCAATCTTTCAGCTTCAGCCATAGCTTCTTTTTGTTTCTTGGTTAGGAATTTCTTTTTACACTCGTAAAATCTTCAATATTAAGAATACTAAAGTTAAGACTTTTAAGTATATTTAAAGCATTTTCTATAGAAATCCCTTTGCGGCGGAGAGGTTAAAATTGCATTCATCTTTTTTTATTTATTATTTATTGAAGTACAGATAATTAGCAAATTTTGAGCGCTAATTTCAATATCAGGTACTCTTTTTATATTTTTTTCTTTTTAACTGTTGTGTTGTAACACATATATCATAGCCTTTCTCTTTTAATCCTTCAGCAAGTTTAGCATCACAAGTCCAAATTTTTATGACCTTGTTCTAAATGTAGTGCTACAAATGGATAATCATCAGGATCAATATTTTTCGACTATTTTTTTGTGCTTGGGTTACATATCTTTTTAGATATATTATCTACTTGATAGAAAGTAATGTTTTTTTAGTAAATTCGGCAAGCAAAGCATAAGCCTTACGTTTGGTCAGTCCTGTTTTTAGCTATCATTTTCAGACAAATGCTCCTTGACCTCTTCTAACAAATAGTCAGGAGCAATAAACTGAATACTTTTTCTTTTTCCTCTTGCAAAATAGTTGCAATGACCCCCACTGGGTTTATAAAAACAACTAAAAATAATATTAGAATCTGAAATAACTATCATATTGCAACTTCTTTATCTCTTTTTAGCAAGAGCTTCATCCCAACGCTTAGCAACAGCCTTATTCACTTTTTTTAGAAAGTGCCATAATCTCATCGCGGTATTTGATAGGAATACCGTATTCATCTTCTTCTAAGTCATCTATTTCAGGTTTTTGCAAGAGCCTTTTTGCGTTTCTCTTTTCTTAGTAACCTTTTAGAAAATCAAAGTTTTTGGCAAACTCTACAAAAGCTAAAGCTTGCGGACTATCATTATTAAGGGTAATTGTATATGGCATAACGTTTCAATTTTTTTATAAGGCAAAAGTACAAATAATTTGTGAATTAGCAAATTTGTGAATTAGCAAATTTTGAGGACGCTTATCCTTCGTCACATACTCGGCTACGCCAGCTCGCCGACTTTCCTTCGCTTATCGTTCGCTTATCGTTCGCTCTTCCTATATTGTTCCTGTATCGTTTTGTATAGGGTAGGGTGAAAAAGAAAAAAATCTGGCAACGCGGGTTGCTAATTGGTAAATTATTTGTATTTTTTTGCCCAAGAATGAAATAAATAAAATATGAAAGATATAGTATTATTAAATGTAAGGAGACTAGCAGAAGCATATATAAGACAAGTTGATAAGGATAATACACTTATTGCTTGTAGCAACTTGCTTCAACTTAGCTATAAAAAGGGCTCTTACATAAAAATCCTTTTGATGAAAAAGGCGATTTAAATATTGATACAGTCATCAAAGAAAGTGATTTAACAGACTTAGGTAAACAATTATTTGATGATTTAGCAGATAAGTGGTTTGCTTACACAGATCGTACTCAAAAATATGACAACATTACAATGCTGGAAAAAGTACTTTAATAATTTGAACAATGGGTAATATTCTAGATGTGTTGTTAAAATCACAACAACTTGCTAATCAAAATAATACAAAAGAACTGCCCTACTATTTTTTCTTTACCCACCATAGAGATAAGCATTTTTTTAAAAGCCTATAAAGTGCTCTAAATAGTGTAAAGAAGCCCTGAATGTTTCAAATGTGTTGTTAAAGAAGAACAGTTCCGCGCACCGCTAGCGCAAGCTTCTAGCTTGTGCTAAAATAAAAAGCTGGAAGCTCGCACCAGCATAAGGATTTTTATAACATAGATAGAGTAAAAACAGAATTTGTAAATAATTATTCTTATTTTTTTGTCCTAATTAAAAATTTTTTTAAGCTTATGATGATAATCAACTTTATTTTCAAGAATTGGAAAGGTTTATTGATGGCTATACTTGCCAGTTTAGCATGTAAAACTTGTGCTGGAGACTATATAGAAGGCTCAAATAAGGAAAAAAAGTTGCAGAATATGAGGCTTTGATAAAAGAAAACACTAAAAACTACTGCTGTTTATGATAGTGTCTATACAGAGCATACAGTGAAAAATTGCCAAAGTACCCATAAAAACATACAGTATTAAATATAAATATGAAGTAAATGGTGTAGAATATGAAGGCGAACAATCAACTTCAAAATTGCCAGAAAGCCCTGTGGTGGAAGTATATTATCTAAAAAGACAATCCATCTGTCCATGATATAAATCCAGCATCATCATTGAAATACGAAAAAGAGAAGGAAACAAGTAATACTGACCTCTATTTCGCTATATTCTGGGGCGTGCTGGCGTTGTTTCTTGCTGTCGGGCTATGGATTGAATTTAAAGATTTTTAAAAAAAGAATATAAAATATAATTAAAAAGTAGAGAAAAATGGCAAACAAACCAATTACCGAATTTATCGAAAAAAATATTATCTGCATTTCAATGCAGCATCTTTGGTGGACGCTTCTAAAGGCTATGTAGCGCACCTAAAAGATGGCGGAAAAAAATGTTAATTACCGCTAGCGCAAGCTTCTAGCTTGTGCTTAAGAATATAACAGAGCTGGAAGCTCTAAGAATACTAGGTACGAGCTACAAGCTCGCACCAGCAGGGGGAATATGAAGGCACTGAAACAACTTGTAAGTATATGAGGCAAAAAGTATCACAAAAACTGAGGATATAGCTGTAAAGGAGATTTTAAGTTTGTTAATGGAAGTGTTAGAAGCTAAATATGCTAAAATGAGAGTATTCTTAAAAAGATAGAGGGTAATGTATCAGATGTGTTGTTAAAAAAATATAAGGCTAACTATTAACACGATACAAGTGTGAGGCAGATGGGAGGTATGAGAAGTATGAGAAGGCTGAGAGGGCGAGCCACACCGGGATTGTTGGACTGGGAGAGAATTTTGAATTCTGAATTTTGAATTGGGAGAACGGGTGCGACAAGTGGGACAAGTAGGACGGGGAGAGAATTGTGAATTCTGAATTGGGCACAAGCTGCAAGCTTGCGCCAGCGGGGGAAACTAACAAAAGTAGTTACAGCATATCCTTGTAAAGATTAATAATTATATTGATATGAAAAGATATTCTATTGCTTGGTGCCCAATGTGCAATCAAGGTTGGGTAAATATTGTTAAAGATAGGATAACAAAAGAACTTTTCCTTTGTTGTCAAGAATGTGAGAGTGAATGGGATACTCCCAAGGAGATTAATGAATCAAATGTATTACCTTTCAATACACATCTACAATATGAACATCCAAAGGAGGAAGATATAGTTAATAAAAAAATTGGTTGAAATATGTTATAGACATTGAATAGTGAGATATATTAGATCTGGCTAATATGGGCAATGCGGTAATGTTTTAAATGTGTTGTTAAAAATTCAATAACCTACTAATCAGCAAAAATACAAAGAAAGCAAAGATCTATTTTCCTTTATATACCATAGAGAAAAAGAGTTTTTTTAAGCCTATAATGCACTCTAAATAGTGCGAGGGGAATTGTGAATTTTGAATTATGAATTTTGAATTGTGGGACGGGTGCGACAAGTGGGACAGGTAGGACGGGGAGAGAATTTTTGAATTAGAATTGGGCACAAGCTACAAGCTTGCGCCAGCGAGGGGGTGAAAATAGAATTAACACAATACGAACAGAATATGAAAAAAATTGCTAATGATCCTAACAAGAGCCAGCTTGAAAAAAAGCTGAAGCAAGACAGCGAGCTAAGCAAGAAATAGTTGATTATCAAAAATGAATTAAGATCTAACATAGGACAAAGGACAACTGGAAGTGGTTGTCAAAGATTATCATAAAATAAGTATTATGGAAGAATTGTTTATATGGTTTTTATTCAAACCCCAATACATTACCTAAAGGAGTTCCTGCTACTGTAATGACAACTATTACAGAGGAATTTTTACCCTAAAAATCCAACTAAAATCAAACGTGGAGAATGGACAAAATATTCTCCTATGTTTTTTTCTCATTTCCTCCGGAAGATAAATATAAATTAGCTGAGGAATTGATTTTTAGTAGTAAAACGTCAAAAAGAAGTGTTGTTTGATTTCTTAGGATATCATAGGGATATAAAAAAATATTCTCACAGAGATTATTAAATCTTCTGATAGAGAATGGCTTAAACCCTCAATATGAAAAAAAGCAACCTTGAATGTTGTAAATACTAAAGGGGAGAATATTGCTAAGCAACCCTATTATTTATTGCGTTTCTGTAGGGCTGATAACGAATTATTTGCCTTTAATGAGAACTCAAAAATAGCAGCAAGAGGTTTAAAGAATATTTTTTTCTTTATCCTGATTTGCACTTAAAAAGAGCCTACTGATAGGAATATTTTTGTTTTAGGAAATGTATTACCCGATAATTATTTTTTTGCTATCAAAAATGCCTTAGTTATTAAAAAAATCATTAAAAGAGGAAATAGAAAAAGCTCTGCTATGCTCCTGAGATATATTCAGTAAGTGAGTTCCCAGAAGTGTATAATACTTGTTTAAAAGTGGTAATGCATTAGTTGTGTTCTTGCTAATATTTAGGTAATGTGGTAATGCTTCAGATGTGTTGTTAAAAATTTCAACAACCTACTAATCAATACAAAAGAACTGCCTACTATTTCCTTTTTACCCACCATAGAGACAAGCGTTTTTTTAAGCCTATAATATGCTCTAAATAGTGCGAGGGAAATTTATGAATTTTTGAATTATGAATTTTTGAATTATGAATTGTGGGACGGGTGAGACGAGTGGGACAAATGGGACAGGTAGGACGGGGAGAGAATTGTGAATGTAGAATTGGGCACAAGCTGCAAGCTTTGCGCCAGCGGGGAGGGCAAACTATTAATGGAAAAAAATAATAAATGCTGGTGTTAATAAAGAACCAAAATGAAATATATGGAAACAATGGCAATTATTTATGATATAAAGAAAGAATATATAAAGGCTGTAGATGCTTATGAAACTCTTATTAGAAAAGATGGTGTTATACCTGATTATTATATTAATTTGAGTTTCCTATATTGGAGTTTTGCTTTTTGAATTGTATGAATTTACAATCCCTAATAATATCCCAGAATATTGGGTAAAAAAAGGAGGAGAAGAGTTTCTAAAAAAATATTAGATTTAGGAATAGAGAAATATCCTAAAGATATCGAATTACATTTTTGGAAAAAGGTATTTTTACATATTAGTTATGCTGAAAACTTTACAGAAAAAGGAATGTTTAGATTTATTTGATTTGTATGGGTATAAGAGTAAAACTCTTATTTCTTCCTCTATCAATATGATAATATAAAAGTATAGAAAAACAAAGGGATGAACTTTTTAGACATTATAAAAGGGAAGAGACAGCAAAAGAATTTGTATATAAAAATCATTGTCATAATAGGATAAGGTTAATGTTTTTAGATGCACTATCAAAAATTTATTACATTAGAAATCAATCTAACACAAAAACAACAAAGGTTTATTTCATTTTAGAATTCATAGAGAAAAAAATATTTTTCACTTCTATGCTTAAGAATAAGTCGGTAATGTATCAGATGTGTTGTTAAAAAAATATAAGGCTAACTATTAACACGATACAAGTGTGAGGCGGCTGGGAGGAATGAGAAGGCTGGGAGGGCTGGGAGGGCTGGGAGGGCGAGCCAAAGCCAGCGAATGCATGGAGCTGGGTATGTGGGGGGCGATTGTGGGACAGGGAGAGAATTTTGAATTCTGAATTTTGAATTGGGAGAACAGGTGCGACAAGTGGGACAGGTAGGACAGGGAAGAGAATTGTGAATTCTGAATTGGGCACAAGCTGCAAGCTTGCACCAGCGGGGGATAGACTTTCGTAACAAAATAAATTAATAAGATATGCAACAGCTATTTATATGGGGAGAAGGATTTAGAGGATACAAAAAAAGTAAAAGGAGTTCCGAGAATGATGAATTCCTTTGTAAGGAATACTCTTACAGATTGTGAAAGAACTTGGACATTATACATACCTAATAATGAATGTGTTAAACCACAAGGAATTTATAAATTACCTAATGAACTGTTTCTCGAGATTAGTGAAAATCAATCTATTCTATTTGACTTTATAGGTTTAGAATATAATGTAAAAATTGTTTCTGAAGATTTATTGCATTTTTGGAAAGTAAAGGGTTAACAGAAGGTTATGAAATTGCTAAGATAATAAATGTAGTTGATAAATCAGGAAAAATACTAAAGGCTAAAAAAACTATTATGCGCTTCGTTTTTTTATGTATTTGATGATGATTTTTTTAGTTTATTCAGAAGAAGGAGCTGTATATGGAAAGGGAGCTAAAGGAAGGAAATTATATCCAAATATGACTATCAAGTCCAGTGAAAAACAAATATTTGTTTTTAGAAAATCCATTATATAGTTATTCTTTTATTGTAACTCAAGAAATAAGAAATGATATTGTGATTTATAGGTCCTTACTTTTTACACAACACAAGAATACATAAAAAGCCTATAATGGGTAATATTAGTAATGTATCAGATGTGTTGTTAAAAAGCACAACAACCTTACAATCAGTAAAAATAGAAAAAGAACTACCCTGCTATTTTTTTCTTTACTCACCATAGAGATAAGCGTTTTTTTAAGCCTATAATGCGCTCTAAATAGTGCGAGGAGAATTATGAATTTTGAATTATGAATTGTGAGACGGGTGAGACGAGTGGGACAAGTGGGACAGAGTGGGACATATTTTTATTAGATGATGTTCCTGCTGGAAGACCTAAAAAGAAAGACTCTAATTGTTCATTATGAAAATAGATGATAAATTACTAAAAGACTCCATTATTGAGTCTAAAAATACATACTGATAACTATGTTATGGTAAGTAAGAATTATAAGGACAAAATACTTAGTAAGTATGTAGATAACGAAGTATTGAATAGAGGGAGATTTTTAAGATATTTTGAATGTCTTAAAGATCTAGGAAAAAGTGTATTATGGTATAGAAGCTATAAAAATCATTCTAGATTTATTATTAGAAGGTGATTTTTTTATCTTTACAGAAGGAGGAAATGATATTTATAAAATATCAGGGTGGGATAATATAAAACTGATTATACATCAGTTACCCAGTAGTTTAGATGTTTATATAACGGATGTGGATTTAGAAGCTATGTTCTGTTTAACAAGTGAAGATAATGTAATTGTTAGCGGTAAAAATCCTATAAAATGAAAAATGGGGGTAATGTTTCAGATGTGTTGTTAAAAATTTCAATACCATTACAATCAGCAAAAATACAAAGAAAACAAAGGTCGATTTTTTTCCTTTATACACCATAGAGATAAGCATTTTTTAAGCCTATAAAGCGCTTTAAATAGTGCGAGGGAATTATGAATTTTGAATTATGAATTTTTGGGACGGGTGGGACAAGTGGGACAGGTAGGACGGGGAGAATTGTGAATTATGAATTGGGCACAAGCTGCAAGCTTGCAGCAGGAGCTAATTACATTATTTTTTTGTAGTTTTGCTTTTTTTATTCGTAATTTTGCCGCATAATTACAAAACCCTAAAAAAATAACATTATGAAAGTTACTTATCTTGGGCACGCTTGCGTGAATATTGATATTGACGGTACTTTTTTTCTTAGTAGACCCCTTTATCAGCCCTAACCCTCTGGCTAAACACATCGACATCAACTCTATTAAAGCTGATTATATACTTATCACTCACGCTCACGCTGACCATATAGCCGATGTAGAGGCTATTGCTAAACGCACTGGCGCTCAGCTGATTACTAACCCCGAAATACTCGCTCACTTTGAGGCTCTCGGCCTTAGCGGACATAGTATGAACCTCGGAGGCTCTCACCGCTTTGTAGATGGAAAAAGTGAAAATTAAAATGATTAAAGCCGAACACTCTTCTTCGTTCCCTGACGGTTCGTATGGTGGCAATCCGGCTGGCTTCCTCATCGATTATAACGATGAAACTATCTATATAGCAGGCGATACCGCTCTGCACTACGATATGAAAGATTATCCCCCACCAATACCGCGTCAATCTGGGTATTTTTCCCTATCGGCAACAATTATACGATGGGGGTACGCGATGCCCCTTACGGCTGCTCGTTTCGTACAAGTAGACAACGTATTAGGGGTGCATTACGACACTTTCCTGTGATAAAAATTAATAAAGAATCGTCTAAACAAAAAAATTTAAAGATGACCATCGCCGCCTACACCTTATTGAAATAGGGGCGACCCTCGACCTTAAAGACCTTAATATCAGTACACTATAAAATCACTAATGAAAAAACTCTTTTTTACTTGCCTACATTAGCTACCACTTACTTGCTACCACCCTATAGCCGCGCACAGGATTTCCAGCCGATAGTACCCCTAAACACTAAACCCCTATTGGCAGGGAACTTTTGCCGAACTGCGCCCTAACCACTTCCACGGAGGTTTAGACCTGAAAACTGAGGGAAGGAAGGGCTACAGGTATTGGCAGCCCAAGATGGCTATGTATCGCGTATAATAGTAAGTCCGTATGGGTATGGCAAAATGCTGTACATCACCCACGCCGATGGCTACGTAACTACCTACGGACACCTACAGAAATACGCGCCTGCTATAGAGGCATATGTAAAGAAAAAACAATACGAAAAACAGACCTACGACATCGATATTACCCCTGCCGAAAACGAATTTGTAGTGAAAAAAGGCGAATGGGTAGGCGTAAGTGGCAATACCGGTGGTAGCCACGGGCCGCATCTGCACTTTGAGGTGCGCGATACGAGCAATAACGGCTGGAATCCGCTGCTTTTTGCTTTCCGAGAGATAGAAGACACTACTCCTCCTGAAATAACAGGGCTTTTTGCCTACGCTTTGGGCAATGATGCGCAGGTAGCTCATACCCAGTTATCGCAGCAATTGCAAAAGAAGCGATTGCCTGACGGCTCTTTCGTTACTGATACGCTTAGGGCTATCGGCACTATTGGGTTTTGGTTTTCAAGCCTTTGACCGCCAAGATGGTACTCTGCACAAAAAAACGGTATCTACAAGGCTACCCTACTGCTCAATGGTGAGCCCCAGCTGCAATCCGCCTTCGACAAGGTGAATTTTTGGCGATACTCGCTGTATCAATATTCTAACCGATTACGAGCGTTATTTGTCTGACAAAAGCTTTGTACAGCTGCTCTACAAGAAACCTGGTAACCGCTTAGAGATATACAAGATACTGAAGGAAAACAACGGCTATCTGACCATAGAAGAAGGGCAAACCTATACGGCTACGGTAGTGGTAGAAGATTTTTAAGGGCAATGCTACTTCTGTAAATATCCCTATAAAAGGCGAACGATTGGAGCTGAAGACCGAAAAGACCTGAAAACAAGGGTAATAAGCAGCTAATAGCCAAGCGCGATAACTATTACGAACTGTCTAAAGGAAGTGTGTTTTTTCCTGAAAATACTTTCTACGAAGACCAGCTTATCAACATTAGCGAAGACAGCGACGGACTGCTTATCGGCAATCGCCGCACGCCTGTAGATAAGTACTTCACCGTAACTATGAAAAACACTAATTTTGCAGAGGACGAAATCAGCAAGGTATTTATCTCGGCAGCAGGTGGTTTTTGCGACGACTGTTTATAAAGACGGTGTATTTACTGCTCGTGCGCGCAATTTGGGCAGATATAGCTTGCGAAAAGACAGTACCCCTCCTACCCTTAAAGCATTGAATTTCAAGGATAAAGGAGTAGTAAAGGCAACACCCTAAAAAGTGACCGTAAGCGATAACCCTCAGCGGTTTTGCCTCTTGTAGTGCTACCCTGAATGGGCAGTGGATACTCTTTGAGTACGAGCCTAAAAAAATCACACCCTCACCTTTAACTTTGACGATGTAGATACTACCGATACTACTAAATACGAATTGAACATTAATGCTTATGACAAGGTGGGCAACGTAGGGTACGCTTTAAAAGCTACTTTCACTCGTCCCAACTCTTAAAAACGGAAATTAAAAACCAATTTTATATGAAACAAGTCATTTTTACAGACAAAGCACCTGCTCCTATGAGGTCCTTACACCCAAGCTATTTTGGCAGGTAACACCCTCTACGTATCAGGGCAGATACCCGTAAACCCCTGCAACAGGCGAAGTGGTAACAGGCATTGAAGCTGCTACTGAGCAAGTGATGGAAAACCTTAAAGCTATCCTCACTCAGGCGGGTACTACCTTTGAAAAAGTAGTAAAAACTACTATTTTCTTAGCCGATATGGGTCAGTTTGCACAAGTAAACGGTGTATATGCTCGTTATTTCGATGAAAAACAGCGCCTGCCCGCGAAACCGTACAAGTAGCCAAACTACCTAAGGGGGTAGAGGTTGAAATTTCTTGTATAGCGGTGCTATAAAAGCAATGAAAAATGGTTAATTATTAATGGATTAATGATTAACCATTTTTTTCCTAATCATTTAGGTATAAACTATAAGACACAACAAACTAAAGTTAATTATGAAAAATATACTCCTTTCAATCCTTTGCGGTGGAATGGTAGCTTGTGGGGCTCCTACTGAAACTCCTAAAAAAGAAGAAAAAAACAAGCCGTACCTGTTGAGCCTCCTGCCACCTCTTACACTAACTACGTAAAACCCGCTAATGGGTACTGACTCTACTTTCGAACTTTCTAACGGCAATACTTACCCTGCTATTGCGGTGCCCTGGGGTATGCACTTCTGGACGCCCCAAACAGGCAAGATGGGCGATGGCTGGGCCTATCAGTACCACGCTCAGAAGATAAGAGGCTTTAAGCAAACCCACCAGCCAAGTCCGTGGATAAACGATTATGGGGCTTTTGCCCTAATGCCTGTAGTTGGCAACTTGAAAATAAAAGAAGACGAGCGCGCCTCGTGGTTCTCGCACAAAACTGAAACAGCACAACCTCACTATTATAAAGTCTATTTGGCTGACTATGATACTACAGTAGAGATTACCCCTACTAACCGCGCAGCTCAGTTTTCGCTTTACTTTCCCCGAAACAGACAAAGCCTATTTATTATTAGATGCTTTCTTCAAGGGTTCTAAGGTGCAAGTACTGCCCCAAGAACGCAAGATTATAGGCTATGCCCGCAATAATAGCGGCGTGTGACCCGAAAACTTCCATAACTACTTCGTGATTACCTTTGATAAAGATTTTTGAGAGCGTGCAAACGTGGGGCAATGGCTATAAACTGAGCAACAAACCCGAAAGTGAGGGCGAACACACCGGTGCTGTGATAGGCTTCCGCACCAAAAAAAGGCGAACAGATAACTGCCAAAGTAGCTTCTTCTTTTTATCTCGCCTGCACAAGCATTATTGAACTTGCAAACGGAGCTCAGCAACGATACTTTCGAACAAACCCAACAGAAAGCTCTTGCCCTTTGGGAGGCTGAACTCGGCAAGATACAAGTGGAAGACGAAAATATAGACCATTTGCGCACTTTCTACTCTTGTTTGTACCGGACGCTGCTCTTTCCGCGCACTTTCTACGAGTACGACAAAGAGGGAGAAATAGTGCATTACAGTCCGTATAACGGCAAGATTGAAAAAGGGCTATATGTTTACTGACAATGGTTTTTGGGATACTTTTTCGCTCAGTATTCCCGCTGTTTAACCTATTGTATCCTGAAAATGAACCAACAGATGATGAAAAGGATTGGTGAACGCTTATAAAGAGTCTGGTTGGTTACCCGAATGGGCAAGCTGAGGGCATCGCGATTGTATGATAGGCTCTAACTCGGCTTCTATCATTGCTGATGCTTACCTGAAAGGAAACATAGAAGCTGCTGATGCCGAAATACTCTTAGAAGCGATGCTCAAAAACGCTACCCAAAACGAGGGTAGACCTGTGAAGTCGGTAGGACGCGAGGGGGTTGATTACTACAATAGTTTTAGGGCTATGTGCCTTATGATGTGAAGATTAACGAGAACGTAGCCCGCACCCTTGAGTATGCCTATGCCGATTATTGCATTGCGCGTATGGCAGAAAAAGATGGGCAAGGCAGATATAGCCAAACAGTATTACGAACAATCTAAGCGCTATAAAAATGTATTTGACCCCGAAACTAAATGGATGCGCGGTAAGAATAAGGACGGCAAGTTTCAATCGCCCTTCAATCCGCTCAAATGGGGCGATGCGTTTACTGAAGGAAACAGTCTGCACTACACTTGGTCGGTATTTCAAGATTTTGAGGGACTCGTACAGTTGATGGGCGGCAAAGAGGCTTTCGAGAAAAAGATAGACGAAGTGTTTGAGTTACCTCCACTTTTTGACGATAGTTATTACGGCTTTACCATACACGAAATACGCGAGATGCAGCTGGTAGGAATGGGTAATTACGCCCACGGCAACCAGCCTATACAGCACCTTATCTATCTCTACAATTACGCAGGCAAGCCCGAAAAAGCCCAAGCTAAACTACGCGAGGTAATGGACAGGGCTCTACGCTCCTACCCCCGACGGTTATTGTGGCGACGAGGATAACGGGCAGACCTCTGCTTGGTATGTATTCTCCGCTTTGGGCTTTTACCCCGTAACCCCTGCTAGCGACAACTACGTATTAGGCACGCCTTTATTTAAAACAGTAACTTTGCAACTGCCTGAGGGTAAAAAGTTTTTGATAAAGAATGTAAGTCGGAATGCTAATAGTCCTTTGGTAGAATACGTACAGCTAAACGGCAAGCCTGTAGAGGGCTTCGAGATACCTTTTGCCGCATTTAGAGAATGGCACTTTGACGTTTTTAAGTGACAAATTAATTATTTCGGCACACTAATTGTTATGTAGTAATTATAAAATAGATAATTACTATGAAACATTTTTATCATCTGCTGCACTTTTACTTCCTTTTATCGTTCTGGCGCAAAAACAGCACTGCCCGAGGTGAAGGTAGTAAACCAACGCAATGCCAACCCCTATGGAGCTACGAGAGCTCTCGGTAGACATTTTTGGTAGTAGGGCAAACCGCCGTTACTACTATGGAAATGACCTTTTACAACCCTAACACTCGCGTGATGGAGGGCGAATTTCAGTTCCCTCTTGCCGATGGTCAGCAAGTATCGCGCTTTGCCCTCGACATCAATGGCAAAATGCGCGAAGGGGTTGTTGTCGATAAAGCTTTAGGGCGCAAAGCCTTTGAAGACATCGTACGGCGTGGCGTAGGGCCCTGGTCTACTTGAAAAGACTGAGGGCACAACTTCAAAGCCCGCGTATACCCTATGCCTGCACAAGGCTCTCGGCGTGTGCTCATCGCCTTCGAGCAGGAACTACGTCAGAAAAAAACGGACAAGATTTCTACTTCTTGCCTATCGCCTCCGCACTCCAGCTACAGAAGTTTAAACTGCGTACCGAAGTAGTATCGCGCCTTGTGAAAGCTGATATTGAAAAACAGTCTTGAGCTCGACTTCAAACAGACGCGCAATAGCTATATTAGCGAGCTAAGCAAAAGACAATTACTCCCTCAATAAGAATATAGCTCTTACCTTCCCTAAGGTAGAAAAGCCTCAAGTGCTGACGGCTACCAAAGGCAGTAGTAGCTATCTATACGGTACTATGGCATTGGGCAATACCCCACAACAGCCTAAAAACGCTCCTAAAAAGTTAGGTATCTTATGGGATGTATCTCACTCAGCTGCCCAAGCCGATAAAGAAAAAAAGCATTTGCTTTCTTAAATAGCTATTTCTCTCATATTCAGAACACCGAGTAACCCTTAACACCTTCAGCATACGCACTTCCGAAGCCGTTAATTTTGAGGTGAAAAATGGTAATTGGCAACCCCTAAAAGCCTATCTACAAACCTTAAAAATACGATGGGGCTACCGATGGTAATGCGATGAACTTCAGCCCTAAGTGCGATGAGTATATGCTCTTCACCGATGGTATCTTCAACTTTGGCGCTAAAGATTTTTCAGTAACCGAAGCGGTAAAACAGATTAAAACTCCTATAACTGTTATCAATAGTACTGCTGTAGCCAACACTGCCAAAATGCAGTATTTAGCAGGGGCAACTGGCGGTAACTTTATCGATTTGACCACCCTTTAGCACAGCTGAAGCCGTAAAAGCAGCCTGTTATACCCCTTTTTCAGCTCTTAGGGCTATGAGGTGAAAAAAAGGCAAAAGTAAAAAGACCTTTATCCAGAAAAAGGCACAGCTCTTAGCGGTGATACATTCACCTTTGCGGGCAAACTCCTTTCTGACGAAGCTACTATAGTAGTATCAGTGGGCTACCCTAATAAGGTAGTAGCACAGCAAGAAATCAGTTTTAGCAAGGATAATGCGACCAGCCAAAGCGAATACGCTCTCTTGCGCCGTGTATGGGCTGAAAAAGCAAATCGACTCATTTGCAACGCATTGGGGCTGACCAAAAAGCAAATAGACGCTGTAGGGGCGTGGGTACGGCATCGTAACCGAAGGCAACTCGCTAATAGTGTTAGAAACCGTAAGTGATTATCTGCGCTATCGTATTACCCCTCCCTAAAGAGTTGCTACAAGAGTATCAAAAGTATCTACAACAAGAAGAGAAAGATAAAAAGAGTCCGCTAAAGAATCCTTAGAAGAGGTCATTAGGCAATCAGCCGACCAGACTAAGTGGTGGCAAACTTACTACCCTAAGAAAGTTAAAAATACTAAGAATGACGGTAGCCTCCCCTCTCAGTACGTAATAGATGGCGATACCTTAGACATAGGTTATGAATTAGTTGAGGCAGCTCCTATGGCACAGCGAGCAGAAAGAGCAGCCGAAGTACAAATCCTCGCTGATAAGGACGCCAACCAATTTGAAGAAGTAGTAGTGATGGACAATGCCGACAATGCCACACAAAGAGAGACCACTATGGTGTCTGCTATTTCTTCTAATGCAGCAATGAAGAGAAGCGAAAGCTACTCAGAAGACACTCCTGAAGCCCCTACCGGTAGCATTGCCCTCAATGCCTACAACCCCGATACGCCTTACCTAAAAGTAATGGAGTACGCCGATGAGGCCAAAGCTGTAGAAACTTACTACAAACTCAAAGAAGAGTATGGTAGCACCCCTTCTTTCTATGCCGATGTAGCTGACTACTTCTTCAAGAAAGGCAATAAAGAACAAGCTATTTTAGTAATCTCTAACTTAGCCGAGTTAGGCTTAGACGACCCTCAACTGTTGCGTATGCTAGGTTACAAACTCAGCAGCTACAAAGCTAAAAAAAGAAGCCGTACAAGTGTTCCGCAAGGTAGCCGAACTGCGCGAAGAAGAACCGCAATCTTTCCGCGATTTAGGCTTAGCTTTTAGCCGATGACGCTCAGTACAACGAGGCAGTCAAAAACCCTTTATAAAGTAGTAACAGGTATGTGGAGCAGTCGTTTTGGCGATGTACAACTCGTAACGATGAACGACATCAATAGCCTAATAGCGCGCCATAAAGGCATAAACACCAGCTATATCGATAAACGCTTGCTAAAGAAAGAACCGGTTGATGTACGCGTAGTGCTCAGTTGGGATACCGACAACTGCGATATGGACTTATGGGTAACCGACCCTAAAAACGAGAAATGCTATTACAGCAATAAGCTTACTTATTTAGGCGGTAAAATCTCTGAAGATGTTACTCAAGGCTATGGCCCTGAAGAGTTTATGCTCAAGAAAGCCGTAAAAGGCAAGTACAAAGTACAAGTAGATTACTTTGGTACCAGTTCACAAAAGCAACTAATGCCGGTTAGCTTGCGCATTATCTTCTACACCCACTACGGTACCCCTCAACAAAAACAACAAGAGACCACCGTACGGCTAAGCAACGCCAAAGAGGTCATAGAGGTGAGGCACTTTCGAGTTTTAATAGTTTAAAAAGTATAATAAGCAAATAAAAAGCTGTTCAGCATCTGCTGAACAGCTTTTTATATTAACTTTTAATTATTAATTATTAGGATATGCCATATGTCCAAAACGAAGCCCCTACGAAGAAGTTAAGCTCGTGAGCGCTTTTTGGTTATAACATTGCTGATAACAGAACTTGAACCTAAAGTAAGAGGCCCTAAACGCAAACCAAAACCGATATTAGTTTTAGCAACTTGGTTGTAAGAGATAGGCAAATACGCACCAAAAGAGCTAGTATCAAAGCGAGGGGTTAGCGAGAAAGTATTAGCGTAATAAGCGTTATACACATCTGTTTTTGCTCTTAGAAGTAAGATTCATAAGCCCTGAAGCATTAACGTACAAACCTCCAAATATGCGGTAGTCAGCACTTAGGTTAAGAGTAGTAGGCAATGATGATTTCACTGTCTTTTGTGCCATTTTCATTGAATTGCTGATACCGAAAGCTTGTTTTTAGTTTTTTTCTTCATTGATTTCATCCATATTCAGCGTTACGCTACCCGAATTAGGCATTTGGTAGCGGTAAGACTCTGTATTAGTTTTATAGCTAACAGAACCTATATCCATAATCGAAAAAAACCTATACGTAGGGTCGTGAGGCTTGTTGTGGCAAGTGCGGCAACCATCAAAACGATACTCGTAAGTAGCCCCCAAGGTCAAAACCTATGGTTGAAGCCTCTTTGCCCATTAGCGAATTAGCCTTAAAGTTGTTGAGGAAATCAGTACCCCCATTTACAATCTCGAATACCCCGTTAGTAGAATTGATATTCAAGTTTACTTTTTTTAGTAACAGGGTCAGTAGTAAGACTCGCAGTACCATTGAAGTCACGGAAGCCAGCATATAGGTTACCTGCTCCCATTATGTATTTAAGACTTGCCCCTGCTTTGATGGCGTTATGACCGTCAAAATACAATTCACCTGCCCAAGAAAAAGCCTACTTCAGAAAAAAACCGTGTACTACCACTTCTTGGTCGTTTTAGGTTTAGGCTGTAGTTGTTGCGCAACTCTAACTTGTCATAGTCAGAAATGTACGACTGAATCATCTTAGCATCAAAATTGTTGATATTACCCAAAGCGCGCACACGGGTAAATATACCTACAGCGTGCTTGTCGTTCAACTTCACAAATAGCGAAGGGCCAAGTACATCTACATTAAGGCGCAAGTTGATGTCGTTATTCTTTGCCAACGGATTAGAAGCATCTAAGCGTGCAAAGTCATTAATACTTTTGTTGATGTCGGTGTCAAGCTTAATAGCGTCATTGCCTACGCCTACGTTTAGCACAAAGAGGCTGGCATCCCAGGGGCGCTTGCTGCTAATCATATAAGCAGGGTTAGTAGTAGCTTGTAGCACCCCAGCATACGGACTCTCGCGAAAGCCTGAAAACGATTGCTGAGCTTCCATTGCCATCGTGCTCAACACTAATGCTGATAAAAAAACACTTTTTTTCATTGTATAGAACATTAAAATTTAGGGTACAAATGTACAAATAATTTGTCAATTAACAAATTTGTCAATTCTGAAGAAAAAAATTCCTCCTCACTTTCCCCTTACTTCAGATATACTTACAGCGAACGATGAGCGAAGGATAAGCGAACGATGAGCGAAGGAAAGTCGACGAGCTGGCGCAGCTGAGTATGTGGCGAACAAAAATAACAGGAAGATTACCCTTCTCTCCTCCTTCAAAAACTTTATGAAAAGATTAACAAATACGTATTTTTAGCACAAGTTTTTGCACTAACTTTACCCCAAAAAAACAACAAGAGCATACTGTTTAAGTATGCTGTCATCTATCTCCCCTTTGAAGGGGTTGGGGGATGTTAAAAACCTTTTTCGTCGATAAAATTAGCCTTTTTCGTCGAATTTATTTTGCATAAACCCCACCATCATTTTACCTTTGCATAATAATTCTTATCTATGTAAAAGCAATCCCCTAAACTAATAAGTAACAATAAAATATTATGAATAAAAATCTTTTTAACAGCAACGGTAGCTATTGCTATGGTAGCCTGCAATAACACACAACAACAAGCAGCGCAAAATAATGCGCAGATACCCTCATACCCTGCTATAGTAGTAGGCGAACAAAATACAACCTCTTTCCTTTCTTACCCTGTAAACATCGAAGGGGTGGTAAACAGCCCTGTGCAAGCCAAAGTGTCTGGCTACATCACCCAAAGTATTGGTCGATGAGGGACAAGCCGTTACCCCAAGGGCAAGCGCTTTTTCAGCTCGAAACACAAACCCTCAACCAATCGGCAGCTTCAGCCAAAGCACAGGTCGAGGTGGCACAGGTCGAAGTGAATAAACTCATTCCTTTGGTAGAGAAAAACATAGTGAGCAAAGTGCAGCTCGAAACGGCTAAAGCCAACCTACAGCGCGCTCAAGCTGCTTATAACGAGGTGGCGAGCAACATCGGCTTTGCGGTGGTAAAAGCCCCTGTTAACGGCATAGTAGGTGCTATCAACTATCGTGAAGGAGCGTTAGTAACCGCTAATAACACCGTTCTAACCACAGTATCCGACGTAAAAGAGGTATATGCCTACTTCTCTATGAACGAAAAAGAATACCTCGACTTCTTGAATAATACTGAGGGCAAAAACCTACCCGAAAAGCTCAAAAACCTACCCGAAGCCTCTTTAGTATTGGCTAACGGAAAGGAATACACCCAAAAAGGAAAGATTCAAGCTGTAACAGGACAAATAGATGTTACTACCGGCAGCATACAGTTCCGCGCTACTTTCCCTAATCCTGAGGGAGTTCTTACCAATGGCAACAGCGGTACTATCAGAGTGCCTCAACACTTCAGCAATTCGTTGGTAATGCCGAAGTAGCTACTTTCGAGCAACAAGGCAAAGTATTCGCTTACAAAAATAATAGAAAAGGACTCAGTGGTACAAACCGTTATCACTCTTAAGAACCGCGCCGATAATTATGCAGTAGTGAAAGCGGACTCTCTAAAGATGATATCATCCTCGTACAAGGGCTTAATGCTGTGCGCAGAGGTATGCACGTAAAACCTGAGCCTATCGTACCAATGGACAGCATTGTAAAAAGAATACAACCTATTTTTTAGTCATTAATCGTTAGTCATACACGAATATCATAATTTAACCAAAAATGCATTAGGCTATCCGAAAGGTTTTTCGTGTATGTTGACCATCACATCTCCCCTTTGAAGGAAGTCTGCGAGCTGGCGCAGCGAGTATGTGCATAGGGGGATGTTAAATAATAGCCCTCTGACTTGTATTCTCACATTATTTTACACCCAAATGAAAAGAATCATATACAAATCTATAGTAGTAGCGAGTATCGCCCTGAGCCTTACCGCTTGTGTTGCACCCAAAAAGCAAGAATATATGCCCGAGGGGGTTAGCGAAAAACTTTTTCCGCACCGACAATATCCCTACCGATAGCCTCAGCAGCGCTACGGTATCGTGGCGCGATATTTTTCACCGACCCGCTGTTGCAGCAGCACATCAGCAAAGCTCTGACTAACAACCTCGATGTGCGTATGGCGGTGCAAAGCGTGCAGTCAGCGCAAGCCTATCTAAAGCAGAGCAAAGCTGCCTATATCCCTACCCTTTCGGTAGGAGCTGATTATACCCGCAGCACCAACTCTATCAACGCTGCCGGAGGCATAGGCGACCGCACCTATGGCAACCTGTGGGACATTACCGCCAATGCCAGTTGGGAAGCCGACATTTGGGGGCAAAAATCTCTGCCCAAAAAAACGCGCCCAAACAGCCTCTTATTTAGCTACAGTCGAGGCTCAAAAAGCCGTACAATCAGAGGTGGTAGCTACTTAGCAACTGCCTACTACCAATTGCTAATGCTCGACGAACAGAAAAAGGTACTCGAGCAGACTATCGACTTCCGCCAAAAAAAGTTTAGAAACCACTAAACTTCTAAAAGAGGCAGGGTCTACTACCGAAGTAGCTACCAAACAGATAGAAGCCCCTCGTATACAATGCTCAAGCCCAGCTTATCAGCACCAACAACAGTATATGGGCGTTAGAAAATACTATTTGCGTGCTTATGGGCGAAGAGCTTCACAGCATAGAGCGCAGCAACCTATCAGCCCAACAATTTCCTACCGAGTTCAAACAAGGTTACCCAGTGAAGTTGTTAGAAAACCGTCCCGATGTACTCCGTGCAGTGCTCAACTTGCGCAATGCTTTCGAACTTACTAATGCAGCCCGTGCTAACTTCTTCCCTACCCTTACCCTTTCAGCACGAGGGGCTTGAGTAGCACCGAGTTAGATACTTGGTTTTTCAGCTAAATCTATGTTTGCTAACTTCGTAGCAGGGCTGGCACAACCTATACTCAATAAGCGACAAATACGCACCCAGTATGAGGTGCAACGCGCTGCCCAAGAAACGGCCTTGCTCAACCTCAAAAAGTCTATCCTTTCAGCAGGCAAAGAGGTAACCGACGCAATGCGCAACTTTACCACTCAAACCGAGCTAATCGAACTAAAAACCAAAGAGATGAAAGCCTACCAACAGGCTACCGACTTCTCTAAACAGCTGTTCGATAGCGGTATGGTGAACTACTTAGAGGTAATCACTGCTGAAGTAAACCGACTCAATGCCGAACTAAGTGTTGCCGAAGCCCAATTTACCCGTATGCAATACGGCATTACCCTCTACAAAGCCCCTGGAGGTGGCTGGAAATAATAAGCCTATTGACAAATCGACAAATTAAGAATTTATGATAAAGAACTTTATAAACAGACCGGTGCTATCAACGGTTATTTCTATCTTGATAGTCATCTTAGGAGTGCTGGGTATTGTCTCGCTACCTGTATCGCAATACCCCGACATTGCGCCTGTTACCGTATCGGTAAGAGCTAACTATGGTGGGGCTAATGCCGAGACCGTGCTTAAATCTGTAGTGATTCCTCTTGAAGAGCAAATCAACGGGGTAGAAAATATGGACTATATCGTATCCTCTGCCTCTAACAGCGGGGCTGCTAATATCACGGTATATTTCAAAAATGGTACTGACCCCGACAATGCTGCCGTATTAGTGCAAAACCGCGTATCGTATGCTAACGCTATCCTTCCTGCTGAAGTAAAACAAGCAGGGGTAACGGTAGAAAAGCGCGAAGCGGGTAACCTTATGTTCCTCACTTTCTTCTCCGAAAACCCTGATTTTGACGAAGTTTTCTTAGAAAACTATCTTAGTATCAACGTAATTCCTGGTTTAAAACGTATTACAGGGGTGGGTGATGCTGAAGAGTTTGGGGGCAAAAACTATTCTATGCGTATATGGCTCGACCCTCAAAAATTGCAAGCCTATAAGCTCAATCCTACTGAAGTAACCGCTGCTATCTCTTCTCAAAGTTTGGAAGCGGCTGCTGGTACTTTAGGGCAAAACAGCGGTAGTTCTTACGAATATACTATCAGAGTACAAAGGAAAATACAACAAAGTATCAGAATACGAAAATATCGTACTCAAAGCCCTCGATGGGAGGGCGCATACTCCGCCCTAAAGGATGTGGCTAAAGTAGAACTCGATGCCCCTGAGCTATACCAGTTTTTTCTGAAAGCAAAGGCCGTGCAGCTATTGCAATGGGTATTTCACAAACCCTGGGGCTAACGCTCACGCAGTGGTACAAAAACATTGATAAGTACCTCAAATCTATTGAAAAAGACCCTACCTGAAGGGGTAACCTACTCTATCAACTTCAATGTAAATACTTTCTTAGATGCGGCTATTTCTAAAGTGGTTTCTACCCCTTTTAGAGGAGCGTTCTTGTTGGTGTTCTTAGTAGTGTATATCTTCTTGCAAGATTTCCGCTCTACCCTTATCCCCTGCTATTGCAGTACCGGTTTCTATTGTAGGTACTTTCTTCTTCCCTAAACCTATTGGGCTACTCTATCAATATGCTTACCCTATTTGCTTTAGTGCTTGCCATAGGTATAGTGGTCGATGATGCGATAGTGGTGGTTGAGGCAGTACACGCTAAAAATGGAGCAGACGCACGAGAAAGCTAAAGCCTGCTACTATTTCAGCTATGAACGAAATTACAGGAGCGATTATCTCTATCACCCTTGTAATGGCAGCTGTGTTTGTGCCCGAGTTACCTTTATCGAGGGGACAACTGGGGTATTCTACAAACAGTTTGGGGTTACCCTTATCATCGCAATTGTCATTTCAGCAGTAAACGCCCTTACCCTCAGCCCTGTGCTCTGCTCGCTTTTTCTTAAAACCTCACGGCGATAAGGAGTATGAAGAGAAATCAGCGATAGGCAAATTCTTTCACAAATTCAATATTGCCTTCAATGCGGCAACATTGAAGTACGGACAGACTTTTACCTTCTTCTTGCGCCATAAATGGGTTACCTTAGTGCTTTTTGCTATTGCAGGGGCGGTATTTACTTTGCCAATAAAAATATACAAACAGGATTCGTTCCTAACGAAGACCAAGGCTTCATCTTAATGGATCTTTCTATGATACCTGGTGCCTCTATGGAGCGTGTAGCCAACGAGATGCGCAAGTGAGCAAAGACCTCAATAATATCCCTGGTGTAAAAGACTTTACTTTCGTTACCGGAAATGGTATGTTGTCAGGCTCTGGTAGCAACAATGGTATGGGCTTCTTCACCCTAAAACCTTTTGAAGAACGCTCTAAAGACCCTCGCCAAAGTATTGATGCTATCATAGGGCAGGCTTTTGCAGCTGCTTCTAAGATAAAAGATGCACAAATATTGTTCTTCCAGCCGCCAGCGGTATCAGGCTTTGGTATGGGGGCAGGAGTATCATTTGCCTTACTGAATAAAATCGGGTGCCGATGTTACAGAAATCAATGAAACAGCCCAACAGTTTATGGCGGCTCTCAATGCACGCCCCGAAGTGAAGTACGCCCAAACCTCTTTTAACACCAATTACCCTCAATACCAAATGGATATCAATGTAGAGCGCGCTATGCAATCGGGTATTTCAGTAAGCGAAATCCTTTCTGCTCTACAAAACTATATTGGGGGCTACTATGCCACCGACTTTACCCTCTACGGTAAGCAATTCCGTGTAATGGTACAAGCTTTACCTGAAGATCGTAAAGATGTAAATAGCCTCAATGGTATGTTTATACGTACAGGTAGTGGCGAGATGGCGCCGCTTTCAGAATATGTTACTATGCAAAGGGTATTTTGAGTCCTCAGGCGATAAGCCGTTATAACCTCTACACTTCGGTAGATATTTCGGCAGCCAATAATGAGGGGTATAGTACCGGTGATGTAGTAAAAGCTGTTGAAGAAGTAGCGGCTCAAACCCTTAACGCCAACTATGGCATTGATTATACAGGGCTTACTCGCGAAGAGCAAAACGCAGGCTCATGAGACTATCATCATCTTTATTCTCAGCTTGGTGTTTACCTACTTTATCCTTTCGGCACAATACGAAAGCTACCTATTGCCGCTATCAGTGCTAATGTCGTTACCATTTTGGTATTTTTGGGGCATATCTGGGGCAATGGCTCTTTGGTTTGGAAAACAATATTTACTTCCAAACTCACTAATTATGCTAATGGGTCTTTTTGGCTAAAAACGCTATCCTGATAGTAGAGTTTGCGGTACAACGCCGCCGTATGGGCGAAAGCCTTTCTAAGGCAGCAATCAATGCCGCTATGGCGCGTTTGCGTCCAATCCTGATGACTTCATTTGCCTTTATCGTGGGACTCTTGCCGTTAGTATTTGCTACAGGGGTAGGGAGCTGCTGGTAACCGTTCAGTAGCTACCGGAGCCGCTGTAGGACAGCTTATTGGTACTTTCTTCGGATTGGTAGTAATCCCTGTGCTTTTTGTTATCTTCCAAGACTTACAAGAGCGCGTAAGTGGTCACCGCCACAAAAACCGACGAAATATTCGCTACCCCTACAGAAGAATACTAAAATAAAGTTATATCTTTGCATCCTGAAAACTGTAAATAATAATTCTATGAAAAAGTATTTTTAGGAGTATTTATCCTACTATTCACTCCTATAGCTTTGGCACAAAAAGGAATTTACCACAATGATAACTTTTCATTTGGGAGTAACTTTTTAAGTAATGAAAAGGCTATGAGCCAAACTAATTTAGACATTAGGATAGGTTATAGTTTTTCTGATAAATTCCGCTTAGGACTTATCATAGAACTGGGGTACACCTCCTTTCGCGATGAACTTAACTATAAAGCACGCTCATTAACATCAGGTATGGGGGCTTAGCGGTAATTTTAGGTTCTATACAAGTGAGAAAATCAGCTTGCGATCTGAAACTCATTTTGTAATAGGCTCGCCTACTTATGAGCGTTATTCCAACTGGTTTTTATGCGTTTTTGGTACTGAAGTACAACTGTATTTCTCGTCATTATCCACTCCTCGTGCACAGCCTTATATTGCTTTAGGTGGGAAAACTATCGGTGCACTTTACGAAAAGAATAATGTGAAATAGAACGCACCTATGTACAGCCTTATCTTTCAATAGGAATTATAACTCATTTTTAAAAAGGAGCTGCCCAAAAGTTTAGTTTAAACTTTTTGGGCAGCTCCTTTTATTACCAAACTAACGACTAACGACTAAAAACTAACAACTAAAAATTGCTAATTGACAAATTATTCGTACCTTTGCCGTACCGCTAAAAAGATATAATACGATGAGCGAATTAAGTGTCAATCACCTTTTTAGGTATTAAGTATATCACCGAAAAAGATATACAACTGATTTTTGAAACGGCTGACCACTTCAAAGAGGTTATCAACCGCCCCTATTAGAAAGTGCCTTCATTACGCGATATTACCATCGCCAACCTTTTCTTTGAGAACAGCACTCGCACTCGCCTCTTTTGAGCTGGCTGAAAAGCGCCTTTCTGCCGATGTGATTAACTCTCGGCTTCGCAATCATCGGTTACCAAAGGCGAAACATTAGTCGATACGGTCAATAATATCCTTTCAATGAAAGTAGATATGGTAGTGATGCGCCACCCCAACCCCTGGCGCAGGAGTCTTCTTATCGCAGCACGTCAAAGCCGCTATCGTAAATGCCGGAGATGGAGCGCACGAGCACCCTACCCAAGCCCTTTTTAGACTCTTACTCTATACGCGAACGATTAGGCGATGTTGCTGGCAAAAAGTAGTAATAGTAGGCGATATACTCACTCTCGAGTAGCCCTTTCTAATATATTTGCCTTACATAAGCAAGGAGCTGAAGTAATGGTTTGCGGGCCTAAAACGCTTATCCCTAAATACATACACGAGCTTGGCGTAAAGGTAGAAACTAATTTGCGCAAAGCCTTAAACTGGTGCGATGTAGCCAATATGCTCCGCATACAAAATGAGCGCTTAGACATCAGTTACTTCCCCTACACGCGAGTATGTACAACAATACGGACTTACCAAAAGAGCTCTTAACCTCTCTCGACAAAGAAATAGTGATTATGCACTGAGCCCTATCAGCGAGGGGTAGAAATTACCAGCGAGGGTAGCCGATAGCCCTCAGTCTATTATCTTGCAACAAGTAGAAAACGGAGTAGCGATACGTATGGCAGTGATATACTTATTAGCATCCGTTAGCAAGTAGCCAAATAGCTAATCTCTTCTAATTCTAATAGTAATAAACGCAAACGCCAAAGTAGTAAAGAAAGAAAAACATCGCATACACAAGGGCAGGTTTGGTCATTGGGGCATTGTGCATCAGAGTGCCTGCTACGAATATTGCCAAAACTGTGTTTTTGCAACCCTACCTCTATACTAATAGTAGTAGATTGTATACCCGATAGTTTGAAGAGTTTAAGGGCTATAAAATAGCTAAGTATCATCGAACTAAGGTGCATCAGTAAGGTAGTAGGCAATAAGCGTATAATTTCATCTACTGATATGCCGCTCCCCCAGATTCTTCCCCTGCAAAGAACTTGATAAGGAATACTACCCCCAATAAGAGAGTATTAATTACTTTTAGCGGAAACTTAATACGATGAGCTATATTAGGAAAATAGCGATTGAAGAGCAATCCCAAAGTAGCTGGGATAATAACTATTTTTAGTCACCTCCCACACAGTATTAAGAATAGGCAGCGATACTTCAGTATGCCCCCATAAAGGCCGCCACCGCCCAATTCGATAATACAGGGTATAGAGACCAATATCAGCAGACTATTGATAGAAGTAAGAGCTACTGCCAGAGCGGTATCCGCTTTGATGAGATAGCTTATAAAGTTAGAGGTAGTACCCTGAGCAAATAGCCACAATAATAAGTCCTACTTTTTCAGCAGGCGAAAGTTCAGAAGCACCTGCGATAATAAAAAGCACAAATAGGCAAAAACACCATTTGCAAGAAAAGCCCCCAAATAAAGGGCTTTGATTTTTCTAAATATATTTTTCGAAGTCAGCAAAGCGCAACGAACTGCCTATCGCAAAGGTGATAAGCATCAGCACTGCTGAGAGTAGGTAATCAATAAAACTCATATTCTATATCTTTTTCATTGTTTTGAGTGGCAAAGATACAAAACTATTAATAATTAACAAATTAATAATTGACTACCTGATGTATAAAAATCCTTTTTCTCTTCTAATGTATTATTTTTTTGTAGTATCGCAGTATATAGAAGTAGGTACCTGCCAATGCCTTCTTGCCTATTACATTTTTCACATTAGCATAACCTCTAAACACTTCAGGCTTACCATAATCAGCATTTTTCATACACTTTCAGTCCCATTTCATCAAAAATAATCACATAGATAGGGTCTGTTTTCATCTGTATTCTCTACTTTAAAATAGTTATGAGAATTATGAGTTGAAACCCCATTATAAATAATTACCTCCGAAACCTCAGGGTTTATTTCCGTTGGTGTACTTACCGTTGGTGTACTCACAGTTGGTGTACTTACTGTTGGCGTAGTTACAGTTGGTGTACTCACAGTCGGTGTGCTTACCGTTGGAGTACTCACAGTCGGTGTACTCACAGTCGGTGTACTCACAGTCGGTGTACTCACAGTTGGAGTACTTACTGTAGGCGTAGTTACAGTTGGTGTACTCACAGTCGGTGTACTCACAGTCGGTGTGCTCACTGTTGGAGTACTCACAGTCGGTGTACTTACTGTTGGTGTGCTTACGGTTGGTGTACTTACCGTTGGCGTACTTACTGTTGGCGTACTTACTGTTGGCGTACTTACCGTTGGCGTGCTCACAGTTGGCGTAGTTACCGTTGGTGTGCTTACTGTTGGAGTAGTTACAGTCGGTGTACTCACTGTTGGAGTACTCACAGTCGGTGTGCTTACCATTGAGTACTCACAGTCGGTGTACTCACAGTCGGTGTACTTACCGTTGGAGTAGTTACCGTTGGTGTACTTACTGTTGGTGTACTTACTGTTGGTGTACTTACAGTCGGTGTACTTACTGTTGGCGTACTTACCGTTGGAGTAGTTACCGTTGGTGTACTCACAGTCGGTGTAACAACTGTAGGCGTAGTTATAGCAGGATTAATAGTAATCACCTGTACATAACGGTTTTCATTATGAGCATTATCCTCTACAAACCACACATAGGTTACCTCTTTCTTTTTACCATTTTCATATTTACTACTTTCACTAGAATCTACTCGCAAAAAGACCATCACAGTTATCAGTAGCAGTAAGATTTTTCTTTGAAAAGGTACTTGATCCTCACTCTTCACTATCATACTCTTAGGGTAAGCCGAAAGTTCTGGCTTTTGAGTATCTCTTAGCAAAATTTGCTGAGTGTGCCGAATTGGCAATGCATTATCAGCATATGCTATCCAAGAACGAGTGAGTTTATAAGCTTTTTATCCCTTCAGTCATTTCTTCTTCATAGTCTATACGGATATTATCAGCTCCTTCTGCCTTTTACAGTCGCTTTTTTCGGGTAGTTCTCCTTTACATTGTACGTGCATATCTTTAGGCAAGTCTCCTACAAAATGCAAACTATTAATAGGAGCTTCTTTTTCGTAATAGATAAATTGCTGAGCGGTAGCAGTATTCTTACAATTATCAGTAGCTACCCATTTGCGTAGTAAATAGGTAGTATGATCTTCTTCCGTAAATGTTACTTGGGCAACCTTATTATGGCAGTAATTAGCAAACCGCTGTAACAGTAGGTGCTTTTGGCACTTGCCCTTTTTACTGTTATAGTAGGCTCTGGCAAATTCTTAAAGGTAATGTCAGGGCTGTGCATTTCCAAATAGGCAGGAGTATCACTACTCACAGCATAGGCTATAGGATTAAGCACTTCTATTTTTGAAAAGTCCTTCTACAAAAAGATTACCCCCATTCCAACCTTTGGCTTCCGTCGGGAAAATAACAGTAGCTTTACCATTGTTAGGAATTCCATCAGCTAACACATATTTATAACTCTTTCCATAATCATCTGAAAAGAGAATACGCACCTTGCTATCTTCGCCAAAGATATTTTTTATCAACTCCCCAAGTGAGGGTAACGTCTTTTTCCCCGTTTGTATTTTTCCTGCACTACTTTTTGCTTACATTAATTATTCTAAAAAGGCGTACCTCCTACTATATTCACTTTGGTTTCATACACATCATAAAGTGGCACGTGGGGTTTGCCGTTTTTATAAGCCCCTACTTTACCATCACATACTCCCAACCAAAAAGTAAACTCTCCTGTTTCTGTGGGTTTTGTAAATTTGAAAGGAACAGCTTCCCATTCATTAGTGCCTCCATTCTTTCTATATGGTTGATAAAACTCTATACGGTTACTCTCAGTAGGTCTGTTAGAAGGAAAACGAGCTTTTTCCAAATATCTTAAAGTCTGCTTGGTGTGCCATATAAAGTAGCGGGTCGCCATCAGGGTCGCTGGCTTCTATATCAAACTGAAAGTAAGTATTAGGTGGCAAGGTATAACTCTTTTTCAAATTCGCACGATGTATCACTGGGGCACGATTATCCGATACTTCTCCATAAGGTATATTCGCCTGTGGTAGTCCTACTAACTTAGTGCGTGCTTTATCACTATAGTAGGCATCGTGTAGATTAGTACGATTGCGAATGGTATAGATAGAGGGCAACGAAAAGTAAGTCCCATAAGGGTCATTAATGTAACTCATTATTGAATTCCCTCTATCAGGCTCTGTAAATGACGAAGCCGTTTGTCCTCCGATAGTAAAGGTATGTGCCGAACCCAATAGGTGTCCGAACTCGTGAAGAATGATATAAAACTCGTGGTTAGCAATACAACCTCCTTTTAGTTTCCCTGTGATTTCACCCAGATGCGCCAATCCACGATTGTCTTTGTATACCGAAAATACTATACCTGCATCGTAATTTTCTTCACCCTATCAAGCTGTTAAAAATCGCCTGTAGCTCTCTCAACTACCGTTCTTACTGAGGGGCGGTCATACACTTCTTTTTTTCTTTAGTGGTAATAATAAGACGTGGGTCATTTACCAATTCAAACTGACAACCTATCTCTCTGCCGCACACTTCATTGAGTCCTGCTTGCACTTCTGTCATAAAGGCTTTTACTTTGTCCATATCACTGCGGCAATGTCCTTTGTAAAAACTATAATCTATAAGCATTTGCCAAGCGGTACGTTCTCATTACATTAGTGTTGTATAGCACTCGTTTGTCTTCTGATGGCAAGGCTACTTCAGCAAGAGCTACACTCGGGCTGTAGTGCTTGCTTTTTGGGTAATAGTGGTACCCATATCAGTATTACAATGCCCATCAGCACAAGTACCACAACTAAACTGACTTTTTCGGTACTAATCTTTAGTATGCCTTTTTCTGTACTTAGGAAATAAGCCTTTCCTTCGTGCCACACTTCACCCAATATAGTAGAAGGAGCTACAGAAATACTCCCCGCAAAAAGCCCCTTGGTGGTAGGCTACAAAGGTGCGAAATCCTTCTTGAGCAAGAGAGTTATGGCGCTCATACCACATAAGGGTATGCTTTTTCCCTTTTACGGGTAAATGCCATTCTACAGCGTTGTTTTGCTGAAATAAGCGTATTACAGCAGCTGCATTTTTGTTGTGCGTTTATGGTTCCTATAAATAAAAACCATATTAATAGTCGTAATATTTTTCATTTTTGCTAAATATTTAATTGTCAATTATTATCTGACATATAAGTACCCTTTTTCTGCTTTCTAATTGTCCGTTTTTATAATACGTAATGATATAGAAATACGTACCTGCCAAGGCTTTTTCGCCCACCTATTATCGTGCCCACATTAGCCATACCTCTAAATACTTCTGTCTTTCCATAGTTATTATTTTTCATAGACTTTTAGTCCCATTTCATCAAAAATAACTACTGAAATTGGTTGGTCAGTATCTGTATTTTTCTATTCTAAAGTAATTAGTAGGGTCTGTTGTCGAAACTCCGTTATAGATAATAATCCCTTGTGTTGGACTACTTACCGTCGGAGTTGTCACTGTCGGATTACTAACAGTAGGGGTCGTCACTGTTGGAGTACTAACCGTCGGAGTACTTATTTGTGGTTTAGGGTTTATCAAAATAGTTTGAGTATGCACTGTACTATTACCACAGCTATCAGTTGCTTTCCACAAATATACCACCTTATTATTTTCTTTACTTACCAAAGGCGTTACTTGCAAATTCCCAGCACAGTTATCTTTAGCGGTAAGCGTCTTAGGTTCAGGCAGAGCGGCTCCTTCTTCTATACTTACATCTTTAGGCAAAACCCTACAAAAGCAGGAGCTTTATCATCTTTCACTGTAATGAATTGCTCAAAACTTACGGTTGTATTACACTCATCTCTAAAAGAGTAAGTGCGTCTTAGGGTATAGTAGTTATTACATTTTCTTATTAGTTTCTTCTTGTGTTATAGCCGAGTAACTCTACCACAGCCGCCTTCTGTCTCTATCTTGGCAGTAGTAGGTATTGCATTAGCACAAGCTACCGTAATGTGTTGAGCAGGTAGGCTACTTGCTACTAAGGCAAGCGGCGTAGGGCATTTTTGTTCTTATCAATCATAAAGCCGCCTACGTGATAAGGTTTGGTGCACGAAAGAGCAAAAAGCCAAACCATCTATCACTTCTATTTTTGATAACACCTTGTCCTCTTTGTTTGCCAAAAATGTCCGTGAGTAGTACCCTATATTGATATTGGGGAGTATCACATCACACGTTCCATTATTATCAGCGGTCTCTTTCAATATGTATTTATAAGTCTTCCCCGAGTCGTCTGATAACAATATCCTCACTTTACTATCTTTGCCAAAAATATTTTCATCTAGTTGCCAATGTAGGGTGAGCATTTGCCCTCCTTTGTAAGTGCGGTTTTGTTCCCAACTACCATTGTCAAAGTTTTTGTATTTGAAAAGGTTCCCCTTCAGCTATTTTCACTTTTACTTCCTCCACATCATATTTTCACCACGTGGTTGCGGTCAGCTCTGTTATGGTCAGCAGCAGCCAACCAAAAAGTAAAAGTACCAGGTGTATAGTTTAAGGGCGAAGTAGCAGCTATAGGTACAAAAGTATTGCGTTCACTTTCAAACCAAGTAGTCTCAAAGCGTATATTACCATTGGTTTTCCCTTTGTAAGTCATAAAGCGGGCGTTTGATTTAGTAGAGTGAAAACGACTATCTGCTTGGTGTGCTATATAGGTAATAGTATCATTTTCAGCATCCGTACCTGTTAGGTAAAAACTGAAAGTAGGTATCTTTCGGAATTACATATTCTTTCTTTAAGTGCGAGCGGTCAAGTACAGGAGGCTGGTTATTACTCTTCACCCCATACACAAAGGTTAGAGCCGGTACCTTCCACACGTTTTCCTGCCTCTTGGGTGCGTGCCTCATCTGCATAATACGCCATCGAGTTACCTAAAAATCTGCGTATAGTTTCCAAGCTTATCAATGAAAAGAAATCACGAGGGTACTCAGTGTCCATAACTCATAATCGACTGACCTGAGCCTATTTCTGTTTTTGCTAGAATACTGCCCTCCGTTAGAAAAAGTATGGTCTGCCCCAAACATATGTCCCATCTCGTGGGCAATGGTAGATGGTTTTATAGGGCGTGCCGCAGCATTCGCTTTGTTATGCTGTTCATAAGCTGAATAAACCATTGCTAAACCATTGTAGTTTTTCCCTATAATCTGTTAGTATTACCGCCAAGTCGTACTTTTTAGGGTCGTATTTCTTATTTAAGGTGATAGTACCATTGTTCACTCACCTCATTAGCTGCTTCTCCTCTGCGGAATAGGTGATCTTTTTCAGTAGTAAAGATAAGTGCTTCATCATCTACCAATGTAAAAATCTACCCCTACATCATTGCGGTATAACTCATTCACAAAGGCAATGGTAGCATACCAAAAATGCCTTAACCTTATTTACATCCCTATTAAAATATTTCCGAATTGTAAATGCTATAATCTACCGGAAGTGCCAATCGGTAGTGCCTAAATACCCCATCGGTGTGAATAAGAGCATCAGGGTAAAGCGAATTGTATATTTCTGGTTTCTCAATGGGTGGGTCATTCTTATCTTCATTGCCTTCATAGTACTGTCTGCTTGTAAGACTTTGTTTTTCAGAAGAATTTTTGTACGCCACAGGCTTTTTGAAGATTGGTCTTTCTTTATGCTAACTACTCCTTTTTCTGAAGTCTCTAACAGATACGAATTGCCTTGATAGAAGATTTCGCCAGTAGCATACTCCTTGCTAAGGGTTATTACTCCTACGAAATGGTCTTGATAATAGCCTACAAAAACTACGGAACTCTTGAGGTTGAGAAGTAACTTTTTCGCTCTTGCCATTTGATAGGTAACGACGGTGCGTTAGGAAGAGAAACTACCCAGCTAATAGGTTGAGGCTGTGAAAAATAATTGAAGAGCTCTTGAGTTTTTTTGTTGCGCATTGGCGGCTTGCAAACCTATAACCAATGCGCAACAATAATATAATATTGCTTTCATTACTGATATTAGTTTGACGCTGCAAAAGGTACGAACTAAAAATCAATTAGCAAGCTAATTATTATAATTTTTGTTAATAATATCATTTTATTTAATAATTCTCAAGCCTTTAGAGTAAAACTACCTGACGTACAAAAATCCTTTTGCGGACTCTTGTTTGCCATTTTTGTAGTATTTAACTATATAGAAATAAGTACCAGCTAAGGCTTTATTACTACCTATTACGCTTTTTACATTCGGATAGCCTCTAAATACCTCTCCCTTTCCTGATAATGGTCGCTTTTCATACACTTTAAGTCCCATTTCATCAAAAATAATCACCGAGATAGGACTATTAGGGTCTGTATTTGCTATACGGAAGTAATTATTAGCATCGTCAGTAGATACTCCATTATAAATAACCACTTCAGCAGTATCATTAGGTGCAGGAGGTACTACTTTTTAGGAGTAATCGAAATGGTCTGAGTGTGTACCGCCTCATTACCGCATACATCACGTGCAACCCATTGGTAGATAATTTTAACGCGTTTACCTTCTTCGTTGAGTTCTTCTCTCATTGAACGTTTAACCGTTGGCGCACCTGCACAAGTATCTTCTGCCGAAATACTTTTTGTAGAGGAATAGGCTCTCCCTCTTCTATAGTAATATCTTGCGGAAGAGTTCCTACAAAAGTAGGCGGTATGTTGTCAGCTACTTTTTATGGTTTGAGTATGCGTTGAGCGTGGTGCAACCATCAGTCGCGGTAAAGATGCGCAATAAGGTAAAAATGATTATCGCACAGCACAGCGGTTTTCTTCTCTTCCATACGATAACTCACACTCGCATGGCCCCCGTTGTGGTAGGCATTACCGCTGTAGGCACTTCCTTAGCACAACTAAGATTAAGGTCTTGAGGCAAAGTAGCAGCTACAAATGCCAAAGGCTCAGAAACAAGGTTATCATCTTTTTCAATGGTGAAACCTCCCGTTTGCGGGTGATAATCTGTAGCGCAAACGCCACCCCCTCTATTACCTCTACTTTCAGCACTGCCTTTTGAAGTATTGATGTTAGGCAAAAGTAACCTCTTCAGCACCATCATTAGCCGTTTTCAGCCAAAACAATATGCTTAAACGTTTTCCCTAAATCATCTGACAACAGCACACGCACCTTTGTACCTGCAAAAATAGTGGCATCAACCTTCCATTGCAGCGATATTTTTCTCACCACCTTTTGTATTTGTTTTTAGGGGTAGTAGTAATTTCAAAAAGGTGTCCCCTCTTTTACAGTAACCTTTGTTTCTGCCAAATCATATTGCACTATATAATCGGTAGCCTGCTGAGGTTGTGCATCACTTACCCCTAACCAAAAGGTAAAAGTACCCGTTGTCTGATGAGCTAAACCGCTATTAGTCACTACATTTCCAGAATTTTTCGTGATACTCTGTTTTAATAGTAACAGGGTTAGCGGTAGTAGGTTTTATAAATAGCGTACTGCGTTATAGGGGTTTCGCACCATTGCGTACATCGTGCTGATTTACAGCATATAGCAAGACGCTGCTATCAGGGTCAATGGCAGGAATATAAAACTGAAAGAAAGTACCTTTCGGAATCGTATAATGATTTTTTAAGCTTGCTGCGGTCTATACGCGGAGCTTGGGTAGCAAAAGTCTTATCTTTGGCTTTTCGCGGGTACTTGTGTCAATCGCTGGCGTATGCGCTCTATGCTCGATAGCGAGAAAAATCACGAGGACTACCATAGCTCATCACCGAAGTACCACTACCGAATTCTGTTTTTCGCTATCGTAAGCAGCCGAGCCTTTTATGACTGCCAAAAAGTGTGCCTACCGCCAAATAGGGTGTCCTATTTCGTGAGCTATAACTTCTTTAGTAAGTACAGCTACGGCATCAGCTTTGGTATTAGGTTGATAAACTCCTTCAATATGTGCCAATCCTCTGATACCGCACTTTTCTGAGAAAGTATACACAGAGAGATACCCACATCATAGCTATTTTCTCCTATAAGATTATTAATAACGATTGTAGAATTATCCTTAACGTAACTAGCATTGCGAGTGCTGGCAAAAGGTCTCTTTTGTTGCATCTTTGATAATAAGGCGTTCGTCATTCACCACCTCAAAGCGTACCCCTAAATCGCGCAGATATATTTCGTTAAGAAAAGCTTCAGTATCTGCCCAAAAAGTTTTTACTTTTTCTATCTTACTATCAAAAATAGTATCTACTGAATGTGCTATAAAGGAATGTGCATTGCCAATCGGTATACCCTTAGCACTTGGGTATTTGCAATTTTTGGTTGCGCTTCTTCAGCAGCTAAAAACCGGTCTTGCAAGCGCTATGTTTATGAGGTTCTTTATCCTGATTGCCACAGATACCTTGTTCACTTTTATAAAATACTAACTGCCCTTTACTATCGAAATTTCGTATGAAGTTCCTTGATAATTAAAACTCCCCGAAACAGATTTTTCCTACTGAAAGAAGAAGCCACAAAGTCCCCTTTATAGTAACCTACAAAACTTTTAATTCCTTTTTCGCAAACGAAGTAGGGCGTTCTTGCCACTCAATAGCAATCCCCTGCTGTGCCGATACTGCTTTCAGCCATTTATCCGCCTCATTCTGTGCTTTTCCCAAACAAAACACAACCTATTAATAATCCTATTGTAATAATATTCCTCATAATTCTTATTTCATTCTTTTTATCCATCACTATAATAAAACTAGTCTTCCCTCCTATTTCCAAAGTATCACCTAAAAAACAATCTCTTTCCCCGATATCACATCTGTGCCCCTCAAAAATCCCGCCAAACTCTCAGTAAGCCTATTATTTTTATAAAAGCGTCTGCGCTCTGTCACATCAATAAGCTTTCTAAGATAATCGCAGTAGATGGCAGCTCATATAGATAGTTCTGCACTGATAAAAAGGCTTCCTATTTTTGGTGAAAAACTATTGTTGATTGTATTTTGCATTGATAGGAGTTAACCTTATACTCTTTTTGCACTCATCTTCATACCTAAAAATAGAGAACTCCATCACACACAGCTGTAAGGATTTTCTTCGTTCTTATTCCTCCTTGCGGATGTCTAAAAATATATTTTCATAAATAAATGCTTATTTTTCACATAGAAAAAAAGCCTCTATAAGATAGTTTAGAAATATGTTTATATTCTTTTCTGTTTTTCTGAAAATAGAAAGATAATTTTTCCATCACAAGAAAATCTACAAAAAGAAAGGATGATTCCTATTTTTAAAGTTAAATCCTCAATATTATAAATTTGAGTAGTATCTATTAGTGAAAAAGCATTTTCTGCAACAATTATATCATTACAATTTTTATATCTACTTCTATTCATCATTTGGCAAGAAAAATTATTTGCCAATATTGAGACGAAAAATAATATATAGAAAACTTTTTCTTACCATGATGTAAAAGAGTTATAAGTTTTGTATTACACTAAAAGTTTACCAATCAGGTTCCCAACCTTCTAAAAATTCTTTTTGGAATAGTTTTCTTCTTATATATTTCTTCAATAGAATTACCTAACATTAAGGTAATAGTATCATTTTTATTTTTCCCTTTTTCTTTAAAAACATACAGATAACAATTGATTATCCCTGCTGTTTTTATTTTAATATCATTCCCTTTAATGTAATAATAGCCCATTATAGCTTTCTCAGGATTAAACATTTTCACGTTTAAGAAATAAAGTGTCTCGTTTGGGAATAAAAACACCTAATTTTTCCATTAGAATAAAAATTTAAAATACTGAGTATAAGGATAATAGTGTGCATCATCTTTTTCATAAAATGACACCCTCTTTTCAGTTAGGTTATAATGAGTGTACTCTTGAATAGCATCTAATTTATACAAAGTTGTTGTATCAATTGGTTCATAATTCTCAGTAATTTTTAGAAAAGATCTAATTTTTGTCTTATTGAACCGTAAGAGGTATAAGGACCTTTTATAGCAGCAAGCTATAAAACAAATAGAAAAGTAAGATCAATATGTATACTCTTCTTCTTACCATGATGTAAAAAGGATTATAAGTTCTGTACTGATAGAAGCCCCCATTTGCCAAGAGGTATTCATAAAACCACAATCTTTTTATTAAACCGTGAATAACCACTTCCTAAACTAAATTCAAAACTATAAGCATGATATTCTAATAAATCCATAAAAATTTTTAGTCACAATTCCTGCAGATTGTCCTGCTAATGCAGTATACTGAGACAGATGAACTAACTCAGTGCCCCATAGCATCAAAGTTTCGTCTTTCAGCTATTATACCTTTTTCAGCTCTATAGTCTTACTCTCTATTAATTGCTTTGTAGAGTCATCTATATATTTCAATATATCTTCATATATAGGTTCTACCCCAATTTTTTTCTACTTTTTAGGAGGATTATAATATATAAGATAATACCAATCGTCAGGATAATTGAAATTTGCATATAAAAATCCTACTTCGTCTAACTTATATCTTTTATCTTTATCTAAAGCTACTACTTCAGATAATTTTTTCCACTGCCCAAAAAGATAGTAATTTTCACCTCCCTATTTGACGTCTTTTCATAAAGATTGTCATCAATTTTTTCCCCAAATCGGGTCAGGATATATCTTTCTTGTTAAGTTTTAAAAGATTTTTCATCTGAGAGTTCAGACGACATATACATTCCACTAAACATTTCCTCACTACATAGTATATACCCATATTCACAATAAGATAATATTTCTTCAGGAGTAAGCCAATGTTTTTTAATCCTACATATACAACTCTCCAGTCGTTTAACATAAAACCTTTGTCAAATAAAATCATAATAAATTCTTTATTAATTATTTTTATTTCCACCAAGCTACAGCACCTCCTATAACTCCTCCGGTAATTCCATAGGCTGCTAATCCTGCCGCAGCTAACCCTCCTGCATAAGCTCCTATTATAACTCCTACTATGAGAGCTGTTATAATAAACTCCCCATTCTCATCCACATACACCAGTGGGTTATTCAAACAATAGCCATACCTATTAAAGTTTTGGGTGTTAAAAGGGTCTTGTACATAGTTATCGGGTTGTAAGAAACGGTGTAATGCAGGGTCGTACAAGCGAGCATTCATATTAATAAGTCCTACCGTTTGCAGGTGCTCGTGTCCTGTAAAGCCTCTGTCTAATAGAGTAAGTTTATTTAAGATATTACCTGCACCGTCTACTATTTTTATGGGTTGTCCCCAAGGGTCAAAGTGTCTGCGCTCGGCTATATTGCCGTTCTCATCAGTGAGCATTACTATAGAACCTAAGTAATCTCTATGTAAGTAATAGAGTTTTGAAGTTTCACCGTTTGAGATGAGTATCGCAGGGGCACTATAGGCATCACCGCCTAAGTAAAACACAAACTTGATGCTGTTATTGGTTTTGTTACATACTATCTCTACACCACCATCGTGGCTGTAGTGTTTTTAGCATTGGGCGTTTGGCTTTTTCTACTTCAGCATTACCATAATAGCAATGTGAACGTTCACCAAAGGCATTGTATATTCAAGAGAAAATAAATTTTATCATTCTTTACATTTTTTTCTTTTCTTTTCATTATTTGGTACCCGTACTTGATATGTATTATTTACGTAAAAGATATAATCATACTTTTCGTATCCTTCAAAAATAGTGTTATGTTCATAATTTTTAAATATTCTCACATTCTAAAACTTTTACATAATCATTTACTTTTTTTCAGTTATATCTCCATTTATTTCAGGATTAGCTAACTCAAAAATAAATTCTTGTATCAGCGAAGGAATTTCTATATCATCTCTACATTCTACCAGATTAGCCCACTCTTCTAATTCATCAGTTGATATATCCCCTTTGATGTATTTTTGTTAAAACAAAAATCATAGACTGTGTATCTATTTTGACAATAGGTGACACACTATCCCAAGAATATTTAGAAAGTTCTTTTATATCTTGGGGCTTACCTCTTAAAAAGAATTAAGTCTAAAAGTAACTGTTTTCCTGCCTGTCATCATAATTTTGATTTTACGTGAATAATATCTCCTTGTGCTGAAAGCGTACATCTCTTAGCTACCACATTCTTTTTCAGTTCAAATAAAAAACCATAGTAAAAATTCTCTTTAAATTAAATAGGAGGAATCTCTTCCCATTTTGTAACCATAGATATCATTGGCTAAAAATTTTTATTTATTTTTATCTAATGAATAGACGCATTCATCACCATTATTAAAGAATAGACATTTACTATCATTTGTTTTGCAACATAATGTAATAGATTACTTGCTCTTCTGTATAAAGAGTTTTTTCCTATGCCAAAACTCAATATTTGTGATTTTATCTCCTATTAATTTTTGATAAAGAGGAATCACTATCTATTCTTTGTATAGTATATGCTTCATATTTAATATTGTTCTTATCTTTCCAATAATTCCCTATTGAAAAAAAGCAATGTTTCTCCCTCTTCAGAAGCTGAGATACTAATAGATTTTTTTGCTGTCTAAATGTTTGAAGTTTAAATGCAATTCTAAAAAGTATTCCATCTAATGTTACTTCTGCTATATTACATATTTGAGCCCACTTTTAAAAGGGGCATATTTTGAATCCAGTCTGACCAGTGTGGTCATTCTGAGTGAAACATAGCAATCGGCTTCGCAGGTGAATACCTTTCGAGAAATTGCCATGAAAGAGCCGAAAGCTTTCTCTGATAGGCCCGAAAAGGGCAAATATCGATCTTTGAAATGTTGAAATCTGAATATTACCATCCTTCGGAGGTTCATCCACATACATCTGCAATATGCATGCATACGATGTTTGAGCAAGCCCCTGTATCGGGTCTTGCCATTACGTGTATGAAAACTGTATTGGAACATGGCGGCTTCTACGTTATTCCGTTTATGCTGTTCCTCCAAAGGAAGGCTTTCTATCTGCTTCCTTAGCTGATAGGCTTTTAATGTCTTTGTCTTCAAAGTAACGCCAACCGGTTTTTGTTGTTCCATGATTCTCCATCGCTTTCTGGAGCCCTGCTTTGTGACGGCTTTGACTGCCTCGTAGGTGTTGCCAGTAGCAATTTCCCTGACGGTAAGACCATCCCTCGTCATGTGGTATCAGTTCCCATCTGCATCCACCTTGCATCTTGCCAGTCTTGAGCTGCATGGCATTGTGGTTCTTTGCAAACTCTCGATTGTCTGGACTTTGATAGGCACCATCTGCATACAGGTCTTCAATCGTAGAATCCGTGACACGTTCACTGTTTTCCACAGCCTCCTGAAGGAAAATGGCAGTCTGCAAAATACTGCAGTTTCAACCTGAACGGAAGTGATGATGTTAGGCTTGCCTTCCTCTACAGTCTCTGTGATGTTGGTCACATAGCCTTGCACCTTCTGGTCGTTCTTGGCACGATAGGTTGCATCAGGATCGTTAGGATTCTGAAGGCTGTCTGCCTTACCTCCTTCTTGTCTCGAAGTACAGCCTTTCCGTCCATTACGACATACTGTTCATCAAACAGACGCTGAAGAAGATCATGTGCAGGAGAAGTAGCAGGAAAAGCTGCCAGCATCTCCATGATGAAATTACCAATTCTGGCAAGATTGCTCTGAAGCGTATCAGAGTCAGAGCGATAAACTGTCTTGGAGGAATCCTCTTTCAAGTATTCCTTTGCCCGTTCTTCCTGCTCTGGGGAGATGGGTAGCGTGCATGTCTTGAGGAACTTGACCAGAGTTGTATGTATCAGTTCATAGCGAGACTGGCGAGCGATATTGCTGCCGATAAGCTTACTGTCCATACGGACGCATTTGCCTGATATCTTGAGAAGGTGTACATGCTTGCCAGCAAGCTGCTCGAAGCAGAGCTGCATCAGGTCAAAGCCAGTTCTTTCCTGATATTCGCAGATGCGGCGGCGAAACAGATAATATGTATCTATTGATGGGGTTACATCAGTCAGAAGTTCCATGCCGAGAGCCTTTCTGGTCAGAAGGTCAAACTCGCACTTCTCAAACAGATCCTCGTGCTGCAACCGAACTCCTCCTTTAAGACAGACATAGCCACGAGTATGCGGATGGAGGCATTTGGGCGACCGCTCTTCTTGCCTTCAGGGAACAAAGGCTTGAATATCTCCTCATCAATCTTGGTTGTCACGAGACTATAAAACTGGTTATGCCATGAGTTGGGGTCAGAATACTTCTTTGAAGCATGACTTCCTAACTGCATTGAGGGAGCCGTGAATATATCTAACTGAGGATTCGGATCTGTCTTTTTAAACATAGTCATTCTGTTTGATTGATGGTGCAAAGATACGAAAAATACTCCAGATAACGGCACAAATCGAAGATTATTATCGTGAAATATAAACATTTTTAAACAGGCCTTACTTTTTTAAAAGTGGGCTCATATTTTTATAGTCTTTTATTTGTTCTATCGTTGCCATATCCTTTTCCCTGTCTTCAAAACACTTAGTTTATGATTTCAAAAATCTAAAAGGTACTACTTTCAGCTCTTCATCAATAAGCAATAAATCTTTTTAGACTAAAAATGAAACAATCTGTTTTTAAAAATAGAACTATAATCAGTACGGAAATCTACACGAAAAAGAAACAGATATAACATATTCATTCTCATTATAAACTTCAATACAGTTAGTATTTTTCCTTCCCAAATAATACTATTTGCTGACTCAAGACTTGTTTTTAGGAATAATATTTCCTATTTCCTCAAAAAGAAATATGAGTTTCTTTATTAGTCCAATATAGGTTATCATTGAATAACCCTTCTTCATCTATGATAGGAGAAAAATTATCAAGAGGAAGATTATTATTAGGGATAATAAAAAGTGATTGCCATATTGCCATAATAAAAATTTTTATTTCATAAATTTCCAAAAACCAGGTTGCTTTCCTGTATCAATTATTAAATCCTGAAAAAGTTTTATATCCTTGATAAGGTAGTTGTACTTGTTGTGCAGGAATATTTTGTATTCCTAATTTTTGAGCTATAAAAATCTGTGATGACCATCAACAATGTATTTTTACTCCATTATATTTTACATACTTTATAGGTTCTTGTATTCCATTTGTGCGTATGTTATTTAATAAAGCTTGCATCTGAGACTTTGATTTTGTAATATAATGAGTTGGATTTAAAGGATTTTGTTGATATATTCTCTACACTCACAAGTCTAATTCCTCTATCAGGTGTTTCTATAGATATTAGCTTAGGTTGTTGTATTTCTAAAGATACTGAAGTTGGAGCTTTTTAGTTCTAAATTACCTGTTATGTTATTTTCTACATCTAAATGAACACCTATTGGTGTTGTTTTCTAAAGTTTGAACAGGTTGAGGAATTTCTCGTCCTGTCCAAATATTATGCCCTTTAGGGGTAGTAAGAGCTCCTGTAGCTCCTCCTAATATAACTCCTCCTACAAAACCAGACAAAGCTCCCCATCCTGCACTGCTCCAAAACATCCCATCCCTCCGGGTATAACGACATAAAACCACCACTTATTGCTCCTCCCACGAATCCACTAGCAGCTCCCTACAGCTGCTCCTCCTACTATTCCACCAGTAATTCCATAAGTAGCTAATCCTGTTGCCGCTAATCCTCCCTACATAAGTAGCAGCGGCTCCTGAGGACCCCCGCCTATCAGAGCTCCTCCCACCTATACCAAGCCAAGTATTTCCGCTACTATAATCCCACCTAAAAGGATTGTATGTACCATTGGCTTGAGAACCTCCTATATAAGCACCTACTACAGCGCCTACTATAGCACCTACTATGATAGCTGTTATAATAAACTCTCCATTCTCATCTACATACACCAGTGGGTTGTTCAAGCAATAGCCATACCTATTAAAAATTCTGTGTATTAAAAAGGGTCTTGTAATAATATTCCTCATAATTCTTATTTTTTTAATCTTTTTATCTGTTGAACTAATGTTTCTACTATAGCCTTTATAGCGGGTATCATTCGTGGTATAGTCATATTAGTTCGTTCTATCAATTGTAAACGGAGTAACTTATCCTGATATTGTTTTTTCTCTTGCATTTATAACTTCTACTGAAGGTAAAATATTTATATCCCATTCTTCTTTATTCAATGTAAAAGTAACTAAATGTTTTCAGCTTGATAGCTATAAAAGATGTATTTTACCAACTGCTTTTTCAGTATACAAACGGTCTAATGAACAGAGTAATCCTTCTACCGCTTTGTCGTGCGAACTTTTTGTCTGCTAATCTCCCATATCCTTGAAAATCAATTTCCTCCTGATAACGCAAATAAAAACCTAATTCTGTAAAAAGAGCAGGAGCTGCTATTGCAAAGGCTTCTGTCAAAACCGTTTTCTCTAAATGCCAATGCAGTACGCAAGGGCACTTCAGTATTGCGCATAGTACCTTCTACAATAATATTGTATTTATAGGTTATAGCCTCTTGTATGAGAGCTCTGTAAAAAGTTAGAGAATATTTGTGTTTCAACCGAATATCTCTCCGGATATTTTATAAGTTCACCTGCTTCAGGGTGAAACTCCCTATAAATATCCCCATTTACAAAAAGGAAATCCTTATCAGGAAACTGTCGTAAAATAGCTTTTGCCAATCCACTCTTTCCCGAAGCAGGCTGTCCTCCCTAATATAAAGGCTATTGGTTTTTCTTACGAAACTATTCCTTTAAGTAATTTATCTTTTTGCCGAGATAAATACTTTTAACTTTTTCTGAATCCATTCATTTCTTTTTATTAACGGACTATAATAATGTACTACTTTATCCATAACAGAAAGTCTTGCCATATCATTTACACCATATAGCATTTTTCTTCTTGTAAATACATTGCTATCTTTTGATTTAATAACTCCTTTTTCTTCATCGTTATTAGTTTCATCTATTTGCTTTGATAGTTCTTACTTTTTAATGACCCTACAATCTGTAGAGCTGTATCTAAACTAATGGGTTCTTTCATAGTTTATTTTCTTTTTACTTATTCATCACTATAATAAAACTAGTCTTCCCTCCTATTTCCAAAGTATCACCTAAAAACAATCTCTTTCCCCGATATCACATCTGTACCCCTCAAAAATCCCGCCAAACTCTCAGCAAAGCGGTTCAGCTGAAGCGTTTGCGGCTTTTCGCTATTGTTAAGCACAACCATTATCGACTCGGTATCGTTGTAGCGAAAATAGACATACACTTCGTTTTCAGGCAGATATTGCTTAGTTTTACCATAGTGAATCACAGCCTTATCCTTACGCCAGTTAAAAAGCTTAGCGGTGAAATCGTAATACTCATTTTGGATAGCCGTACGCCCAGCAGCAGTAAAAGCGTTTTTGAGCATCCCCTTCCCAACCACCGGGAAATCCTGCCGTATATGACCATCACCTTTGCTCTTATCACCTGCCATACCTATCTCACTACCGTAATACAATTGCGGAATACCGCGTGCTGTAGCCAACATACTGATGATAAAGCTTTGTAATCAGCTATCTTAGGATACACGTGATTAAGGCGTGCCGTATCGTGATTTTCAGCAAAGATAAGCAAGTTATTAATATCCTTATACAGAAAAATCATTCGCCAAATTGTCATACAGCTGCATCATACCTTTATCCCACGACGGAGCAGTGCGAAACGCCTCACCTATCGCATTAAAAAGTGGAAAATCCATCACTGTAGGCAGATAAGTATTATAACTCTGTATGGCACTTATCGGACTGTCCTTTTGCCAATACGACACCTGAGCGCTTTGGTTGAGCCATACCTCGCCCATAATATTAAAAGTGCGGATACTCATCCATAATCGCTTTCGTCCATTTAGCGATGCCCCTCTTTGTCGTTGTATGAATACGTATCTACGCGCAGCCCATCAAGGTCAGCGTACTCTATCCACCAGATAGCATTCTGTGTCAGGTAGTTAAGCACCAACGGATTAGCTTGGTTTAGGTCAGGCATCGAGGAAGCAAACCACCCTTCTCACAGTACTTTTATCCCATTCGAAGCATTGCTATCCATTTGGGTACTCATCCTAAAAAGTACTCTGTCCATACCCAGGAACTGATGCAACCAATCATAGCAAGGCAAGTCTTTCACCATCCAATGCTGACTCCCCAGTGTGGTTAGTCACATAGTCTTTGATGAGCTTCATACCCCGCTTGTGCAAAGCCTTAGACAGCTGTATATATTCCTCATTCGTACCATAGCGAGGGTCTATTTTATAGACGTCAGTTTGGGCATAAGTATGATACGAATGCTGCGGTTCATTGTCCTCGCATAAAGGCGTATGCCATATAGCGGTAGCCCCTACAGATTGTATATAGTCCAGATGGTCTATAATCCCCTGAATATCACCCCCGTGCCTACCGTCAGAAGCTTTTCATTGAGCTTGTCAGTAAGAGCCGAAATGCGAATCGTTATCAGCATTACCATTAGCAAAACGGTCAGGCATCAGCAAGTAAATCATATCCGAGCTATCAAAGCCTTTTCTAAGAGCGGAACCCTCGCGCCTATGCTTTTAGCTCATAAGCCACATTAGCTACTTTTTGTTCTTTTGCAGAGAGAAATCGAGTAGTTACCCGCTTTTTTTACCTTTAGTATCTATGGTAACGAACAGATAGTTAGGGTTTTTCGGTTTTCAGCACATTAGTGATAGGCAAGTCGCTTTCCACGCGATATTGCGCTATATTTTTGCCATAGAGCAATATTTGCACCTCAGCATATTGCATACCTTCCCACCAAACAGCGGTTCTACACGCTCAATTTGAGCCTGCGTATTAAAAAGCTAAATAGTCCCATAAGGATAACGATATATTTCATAATATTATATATAACCTTCTTTTTAATTAATTGACTAACTACAATTTATTAAAAGGAACTTACTGATTTTCAAAAATATATTTTTATTTCTTTTAAAAAGCTCTCTTAAAAATGATTTTACTCACAATAAATTTAAGAGAGAATAAACAGCTGATTTTTAAGCAACATAACAAAAACCTCTCTTAAAACTCTCTTAGGCTCTCTTAATATTAAGCTAAAGTCCAAGAAGGAAAGGTAAAACTACCTATATTTTTATTCTCTTACTCTTTCTAAGTTCCGTAAGTAAATTTCCTATTTTTGTTCTTTTTCTGTTTCTCATCTAAAATATCAGGTAGTTTTATCCCAAAGTAATTTATCAATATCTGCCCTACTCATATTACCATGATCTTTAATTGCATTGAGTATAAAAATCCAAATAATACTGTTTATCCATTCCTTTATTTTTAGAATAGTCTGCTTTTTGCCCTGTTTTCTGAGATATTTCTTTGCAAATAAAAAGTTAGGCTTTTCGCCCTTCTATCAAGTGTTTTTCTTTAAATATTTCTCTTCTGAAGGACTAAGTTTCTTGTGCTTCTGAACTTTGTCAAGCATTATTATCTCTTCAAAAGTAAGTTCTTGGTCTTGTGCTAATCGTTGCGCATAATTCACATCCAAAACCTTTCCTATAAGAGTCATTTTTACTTTTCCTCCCGATATATCATATTCAGGCATAGGGAAAAACGAGCTCGCTGGTAGTTAAACATCTTTTTGATACCGCCTCCTACTGTATCTACCATTTTCAGGTTAAACATAGCTCTTGCCAAAAACGGATTGCGATAAGTCTCTTCAGGCGCATCTTCTAACACCACTTTTTTCTACACTTTCAGGTATAAAAGCGCCATAATTAGTAAATACAAGACGATCTTCAAATTCTATAAGGTTAATACGTGCTGCCTTAGTATAGTCCCTGATGGGCAATACAATTATTCAAAAGCCTCACGTATAGAAAAAGGCTCATATTGAGTTACTTCTGTCGGAAAAAAATAGTCCCATCTTGCAAATAACGGTATTTCAGATTGCGCACTTTAGCAAAAAGCTTTTTCTACTGAAAGTAATAATGGCATCTCAAATATTTCATAATCTAAACCTGATTATCCCGATTTACTAATTTCCAACGAATTTTAATATCTGCCGGACTTAAAAAATGCTCAGCTTCACTTTCTCCCTAATAAAATAAGAGCCGTACGAGTGATTTTTCCCCTTAATAGTAAGCTTAGCTTTTATTCAAAAAGTAATATCATCCCATACCTCTACTTCTTCAGTCATATCAGGATACTTATTCTTAAAGTTATTACGAGCCAAAGCTATAGCAGTAGGATTTAAATCACTTATGGTAGCCTCTTCTACTACTTCAGCACTCCAATCTTCCAAAACCAATTGTTTCCTAATACGTTCTATTTTTTCGATATGCAAAGGCACTAATTCCTCACTATTACGAGCGTAATAATGCCCACCAAAAAGCAATAGGAATACCTCTAGGAGCAGCAGGTATCTGAAAACATAAGCACTCTTTTACCCTCTTGTTGAAGCTCATAGATTTCAATAAAAGAAATTTGTTCTGTTGTTTTCCTACTAATTTCTCCTTTTTACACTTTCTAAACTTTTTAGCGCTATTTCTATATTGTGTTCCTACTATTTGATGTTTTTTTATCTTCTACTCAAAAATAAGCCAACCGTATGCTTTTTCGCTTCAAATTTGCTTCATTTGCTATGGCAGAAAAATACTTTCCTAATTTAGAGCTATCAAAATCATTCTTTGCTTCCTTAAACTCTACAACCTCATTTTTCTATTCTATTCAAAAGCTGTTGAAAAACATCTACTATATCCATATTTTTTTCATATTAATCAATCACTTGATTTTTTTATCTTTATATACATTCTTTGGGAGTTAAGTTCATCTTTTTCATCGAAAAAGTTAGCTACCACATTCATTGACGCATATAAATAGCTCATTTTTACTGAAAAAGATAGGTTGTTTATCAAAATCGTAGGCTGCCCACCATTTTTGTACTTTCATCTACTAAAAGATTTATTTTTAAAAGGTTTTATACTCTCTATACGATATAAAGAAATAATTCCCTCTAAATCTTCATAAGCCCCTACCCACTGTAATAATATACTTCTTATCAGTAGATAGAAAGGGGAATCGTTGAAATTCTGTTTGCTTACCAGTAGTTTTGTCTATAAAAATATAAGCGTAAAAATCTTCTGAATCTTCAAATACTAAATATTGATTTAGAGCAGGCATATTCCTACATAAGCATAAGTTGTAGAAAAAGGATTCTCAAAATCATCAGGTTGATCTTTTAGGTAAATTGTTTTTATGCTGACAAGGAAAAGGTAAGTTTCTCTTTCTTTTTACAATCGAAAGAGTATCTTCTATAAGAAAAATCTACTTTATGTTTCAAGGCTTCTTGATATTCTTCATAAGAAATTTGGGTTATAGCTAAATATTTAGCAATACTATCATTAGGATTCCCATTGATATCAATATTTCGTATAAGCATTTCATCGGTGATTAAGGCTTTCAAAGTCTCCCAATTTCCCACATTATTTTTCTCTATATAGTCTCCTCTTTCTGTTCTATAAAAATCCTTTCCCCTCTGTTACTATTTTTTTATCTTTTTCGCCAAAAGAAAATGAATAAGCTCTCCCTTTATCTTAAAATCTTTATCTCTTATAGTGCCTTCTTTAATCACATACAGTTCCTTCTCTACCGGCACAAACACCTCCTCTTGTTTTGCTTCAGTAGCCACATTCTCCCCTGCTTGCTGTTGCTCCCTGAAAAAGCTGACAGCCAGTAGATAATAACGCTAAAAAGAATAGTAAAAAGTATTTTCATAACAATCGAGCCGCAGCTTGCTACACTGCAAAAAGAATAATAAGTTTTGTGGCAAAGATAGCCATTTCTTTTCAAATAGCCAAGACAGAATTTTTCTCTTTCTTCTTACCCTTACATTCAATATAGGAACGATACAGAAACGATATAGGAACACAGAAAAAAACATAGAAGTATAAATAACTAATATGAGTCCAATATAAGGTATATTATACTATTATGAGGCTCGTGTATGTTGACCATCACATCTCCCCTTTGAAGGAAGTCCGCGAGCTGGCGCAGCGGAGTATGTGCAAAGGGGGATGTTCCCTCAAAACAAAAAAATATTCCTCTTAATAATTGCTAATTGATATTTATTTTTGTATTTTTGCACTCAGAAATAACGACGTAGCACAATGAAATATCAACAAAAAGAAAAAGCGGTGTTGCTATTGGCTGATGGTACTGCCTTTTTATGGCAAAAAGCGTAGGCTATGAAGGCACTGCTTTTGGCGAGGTTTGCTTTAATACCGGTATGACTGGTTATCAGGAAATTTTTACTGACCCTTCTTACTTCGGACAGATAATGGTGACGGCTAATGCGCATATAGGCAACTACGGCATCACAGAAGACGACTATGAGTCTAACGGACTCAAAATCGCTGGCTTAGTATGTAGAAATTTTTAGTTACGACTATTCTCGCCCCCAAAGCACAGCAGGGGCTTCAGAGCTTTTTAGACGACCACCATTTGGTAGCCATTTGCGAAGTCGATACGCGTGCTTTGGTAAGCTACATACGCGATAATGGCTCTATGAACGCCGTTATTTCAACCGAAACTGACGACTTAGAGGTGCTTAAAGCACGTTTGAACGAAATTCCTAATATGAAAGGTTTAGAATTGGCATCAAAAAGTGTCTACTGCTAAACCTTATTTTTTGGCAATCCTGAGGCCAAATACAAAAGTAGCAGCGTTAGACTTTGGTATCAAGCGCAACATTTTGCGCCACTTAGCCAACCGCGATATATATGTAAAAGTATTCCTGCACAACACGCCTTTAGCAGAACTCAAAGCGTGGAACCCCGATGGCTATTTCCTCTCTAACGGTCCTGGCGACCCCTGAGCCGCTAACAGAAGTTATCGCTCAAGTAAAAACAGATGATAGCAGAAGATTTGCCTATCTTTGGCATCTGCTTAGGGCATCAAATCATCGCTTTGGCAAACGGTATTCCTACCTACAAAATGCACAACGGGCACTGCGGCATCAACCACCCTGTTAAAAAAACCTATTAACAGGCAAAGACGAGATTACCTCACAAAACCACGGTTTCGCAGTCAGCAGAGCAGAAGCCGAAGCAAACCCTAATATAGAAATCACACACACACACCTAAACGACGACACAGTAATGGGCTTACGCATCAAAGGCAAAAATGCTTCAGTGTGCAGTACCACCCCGAAGCCGCTCCAGGCCCTAATGATGCCACTTATCTATTCGACCAATTTGTAAAAATTCTTAGTCATTAAAAAGCGATAATAACACTAACGACTAAAGACTAACGTACTAACGACTAAATAATAATAATAATGAAAGAATTACTTACCCCCGAAGCACTACTCACTAACTTAAAAGATGTACGTGCCCTCACCCGCAACGTAATAGAAGCTTTTCCCGAGAAAGAGCTATTTGAGTTCAGTGTAGCCAACTTGCGCCCTTTTTTCACAAATGGTAGAAGAGTTTTTGATGATTACTAACTATATTTTCACAGAAACACTCCACGAAAAACATACTCCTTTTTACACTGAAGGACAATTCCCTACTACCAAAGCAGAAGTCTTAGCTTTTGTGGGACAGAGCCACTGAAATTATCGACCGCGAATGGAAAGAAGTAGGCGATTATACCCAATCGCTTACTATCTATCAAATGACTTTTAGCTTTGCGCAATGGATATTATACGCTATCGAAAACGAAAGTCACCACCGCGGACAAGGTTATACTTATCTCCGTGCTTTAGGCATCGAACCTCCATTCTTTTGGGCAAGAGAGAGTTTTTAATTAGATAATTGCCAAATCGGCAAATTGACAAATCGACAAATTGCCAAATCGACAAATTGCCAAATCAAACCAGTAAATTAATTAAATAAAAATAAAAAAATATGAGTAGAATTGTAAGCGTGCACGCACGCCAAATCTTGGATTCAAGAGGAAATCCGACTGTAGAAGTAGATGTTTTGACCGAAAACGGTTTTTCTTGGTAGAGCAGCTGTGCCTTCAGGAGCCTCAACTGGTGAATACGAAGCCGTTGAATTACGCGACGGTGGTAAAGATTATATGGGTAAAGGCGTTTTTAAAAGCCGTTGCTAATGTTAATGAAATCATTGCTGAAGAGATAGTAGGTATCGACGTATTCGAACAAAAACCTTATCGACCAAGCTATGATTGCTCTTGATGGCACTCTAACAAATCTAAATTAGGGGCTAACGCTATCCTTGGGGTTTCATTGGCAGTTGCAAGAGCTGCTGCTGAAGAACTTGGCTTACCTCTATACCGCTACGTAGGAGGGGTTAGTGCTCACACTTTGCCTGTTCCTATGATGAACATCATCAACGCTGGTGCTCACTCTGATGCTCCTATCGCTTTCCAAGAATTTATGATTATGCCCTGTGAATGCAAAAGACTTTTCACAAGCTATCCAAATGGGGTCTGAAGTATTCCACAACCTTAAAAAGTATTACACGATAAAGGTTTAGGTACTGCTGTAGGCGACGAGGTGGTTTCGCTCCTGCATTCAAAGACATCGAAGATGCTCTTGATTCTATCAAAGAAGCCGTAAACAAAGCTGGTTACAAATGGGGTGAAGACATTAAGATTGCCTTAGACTGTGCATCTTCTGAGTTCTACAAAGATGGTAAATACGATTATACTATCTTCGAAGGCGCTAAAGGTAAAGTACGTACTTCTGCTGAACAAGCTGAATACTTAGCTGAATTAGTAGCTAAATATCCCTATCATCTCTATCGAAGACGGTATGGATCAAAACGACTGGGACGGCTGGAAATTGCTTACCGAAAAAAATTGGAGGCCGCGTACAATTAGTAGGTGACGACTTATTCGTTACCAACGTATCTATCCTCGAGAGAGGTATCGCTAAAAGGTATCGCTAACTCTATCCTTATCAAAGTAAACCAAATCGGTACACTTTCTGAAACAATTGCAGCTGTTGAAATGGCTAACCGTGCTGGTTACACCGCTGTGATGTCTCACCGTTCAGGAGAAACTGAAGATAACACTATCGCTGACCTTGCAGTAGCGCTTAACACCGGACAAATCAAAACCGGTTCAGCTTCTCGCTCTGACCGTATGGCAAAAATACAACCAATTGCTTCGTATCGAAGAACAATTAGGCTCTGTAGCATACTATCCAAAAGAAAAAGCTTTCAACGTAAAGAACTAATCTATTAGGTTAGTAAATAGTCTTTTTAACTCAAAGAAGGATGTCCGAGCTGAAAAAGTTCGGACACCCTCTTTACCTTAAAAAAAGAAATGTGATGATGAAGAAGTTATTATGGTTTTGCGTACTACTGTTCAGCAGCTACACTATCGCACAAGAAACTGAGCTGCACGGGCATATATACAGTGTACAAACCGAAAAACCGATGCCCAACGTACATATTCTAAACCTCAATAAAGTAAAAGGTACCACCTCCGATCACAAAGGCGATTTTCACCCATAAGTGCAGCCGCCAATGACACCTTGTACATTTCTTTTTAGGCTATAAATCTACTAAGATAAGGGTAACTCAATGATATGATTAAGTTTCAAGGACTAAAAATCGGAATGACCGAATTAGCTTATGCCCTCGAAGAAGTAGTCGTTACCCCCTATAAATTAACAGGTTATTTAGATATTGACGCCAAAAATGCACCCGTAAACAGCAATAGCAATACGCGTTATAGCATCTCAGGTTTAGAGATAGGCTACGAAAGCAGAGCAAGCGCAAGTGCTGTAGGGCGAGTGCTAAGCAGTGTTATGAACCCCTGCTGACCTGCTGTATAGGTCTTTTTAGCAAAAGGGCAAAGAACTGCGGAAACTACGCGATATAAAGAAAGACAATAAGCTAAGCGATGCCCTTTCTACTCGTTACGACCGCGAAACGCTGTTAGAACTATTGCAAGTAGACCGCAGCGAATTAGAAGAAATCATACGTTCTTGCAATTATTCTAATGATTTTTATAATGACAGCCAACGACTTGCAAGTATTAGAGGCTATCAGTCAATGCTATGAAGAATACAGAGTACTACACAAGAAAAATAGCAAATGATAAATAACAAAATGACATTTTTTTGAGAAAAAAATACAAAAATACTTGTTATTCATACGTACTTTTTGCAACCGCTATTGATAAATAGAGAAAGATTAGTCATTTTAATAAGATTTTAAAAGATTTACAAGCAATGAAAAGAACATTTCAACCCTCTAAGAGAAAAAGAAGAAATAAGCACGGATTCAGAGAGCGTATGGCAACTGCCAACGGTAGAAAAAGTTTTAGCGCGCCGCCGTGCTAAAGGACGTAAGAAACTAACTGTATCATCTGAACCACGTCATAAAAAAATAAACCTTTTTAAAAGAAGGTAACAGCTAATAGGTAGCAGGTAACGAAGCATTTCTTATCTGTTACCTATTACCCTATTGTATTATCTGACTATGAAAATAACTTTTCTCGGTACAGGCACCTCACAAAGGTGTACCTGTAATAGGCAGCGACCACCCCGTAGGCAAAAGTACAGACCCAAGAGATAAACGTTTGCGCACTTCAGCCCTCATATCTTGGGGCAATACCAATATCAATATCGACTGCTCGCCCGACTTCCGCCAGCAGATGCTACAGCACAACGTACAGCACTTAGAAGCTATCCTATTCACTCACGAGCACGCCGACCATACTGCGGGCTTAGACGATATACGCCCGTTTGTAAAAATGCAAGGTGATATGCCTATCTATGGGCTACCCTCGTGTTATTGAGGAACTCCGCACGAGGTTCGCATACATTTTTGCTACCGAAAACCGCTATGAGGGTGCCCCTTCCGTATTAGCACATCTTATAGACGGACAGCCTTTCGAGCTATACGGCAAGGAGGTACACCCCATAAAGGTAATGCACGGACAGCTACCCATATTGGGCTATCGTATCGAAAAAAATTGGGCTACATTACTGATGCTAAATACATCACTTCAGAAGAGCTAAACCGACTACACGGCTTAGAGGTATTAGTGCTTAACTGCCTCCGCGACCTCGCTCACCCTACCCACCTCAATCTGACAGAAGCCTTAGAAATTATCAATATACTAAAGCCAAAAACGCACCTATTTAACCCACATCAGTCAAACTTTTGGTTTTTCATAAAGAGGTGCAAGCACGGCTACCAGAAGGAGTCTGGTTAGCTTATGACAACTTAGTTGTTGAATGTTAATGTTTAGTTAATTGTTATGGTAGTTCTGATAAAAAGGGCTATTTTTGCCCCGAATTAAATTAGAATTACTATGAGAAAAATTGCACTTCTATTTGTAATGGCAATTAGTTTAGTAGCCTGCAAAACCAGCAATTCAGGCACTATGACTTCAAAGCCAAAAGAAACTAACATTGCTAACAAGGCAATCAAAGGTGAATGGACACTACAATCAATCACCTACAGTCAGTCAGGTAAATTTAATGTTACCTTGCTAAACGATACTTCAAAAGAGTGTTTTGAAGGTAGTACTTGGAAGTTTGTGCCTAATAACAATCGTGGGCATTACACTATCAATGCGTCAGATTGCTCTACTGGGCAAAGAAACTTTATCTTTATCGTACAAGAAATCGATAAATCAACTGGCTATTACGACTTCCTTTTGAAGCCTACTAATGAAAAATATGTATCAGAGAGCAATCAAGGTATACGTTTGCACTTAGCTAACCTATCAGACGACTCAATGGTATGGGAGCAAACCCTAAGAGTAGACGGCAAACCTTTTGTAATCTCAATGAATTTTGTAAAATAACCTTTTGAATAATTAAGTAAATAATGAAGAAAATTGCAGTTTTTAACATTGTCAGCAGCTATTTTATTAGTAAGCTGCGACGCTTATAACAACTCTAACAAAAACACAACGCGGAGCTGTGATAGGAGCTGCCGGTGGGGCTCTATTAGGGGCTATCTTGGGCAACAACGTAGGTAACGGCCAGAACAGCGAACTTGGGGCAGTACTTGGTACTGTAGTAGGGGGAGCTGCTGGTGCTGTAATCGGCAACCAAATGGATAAAACAAGCTAAGAAGATAGAAGAAGAAATCCCAGGAGCTGAAGTAAAAACGTGTTGATGATGGTATCGTAGTTACTTTTGACGAAAAACAGTGGTGTATACTTCGAAACAGCTAAGCATAACATCAACGAAAAATCAAAAGAGACGCTTAATAAGCTAATTGCAGTACTTAAAGAATATCCCGAAACTAATGTAGTAGTAGCGGGTTATACTGATAGCGTTGGTAAAGATGAGTATAATATGGGCTTATCAAAACGCCGTGCTCAATCAGTAACTAACTATTTCACTTCTAACGGATTGGCAGCAAGCAGATTTACTACCAAATGGTTTGGTGAGCAAAACCCAGTAGCCGATAATGGTACTCCTGAAGGTCGTGCTAAAAACCGCCGTGTAAATGTAGTAATCGTTCCTAACGAAAAGATGAAAGCAGATGCTGAAAAATCAGCAAATCAAAACTAATTAGTAGATTAGCAGATTTGTTAATTTGCCAATTAGTGATTAATAATAAAATAAAAAGGCTGTTTCTTATGGAAACAGCCTTTTATTTTAACTAATTTGCTAATTGGCAAATCGACTAATTGGCAAATTATTTACTCCAGTTTTTAATGATTTCAGCAGGTACACCTCCTTTGTGAAGCATAATAGCTGTAGTTTTAAATTCTACAAACGCTTTGCTTACATATAGATAACCTTGATAGTCATTGCGTACACCCCAAGAGTTTTTCACCATATAGTATTCACGTCCGTTTTGGTCTTTAGCAAGTCCTACAATGTGCATAGCGTGGTCATCAGTAGTTTGATAGTTATCAAAATCTCTTTGACGCATTTCAGGGGTGATATGTCTTTCAGCAGTAGGAGGAACATTGAAAAGGTCGCGTGCTTCTTCGTAAGACATTTCAGTTACTTCTTTTTCAGGCACAAAAGCTACTCCGTTTTTTTCCAGCTAAAATAACGCTCACTTACATCGGCTGCCCAAGCTACAGTATAGCCTTTTTTTAGGGCATTATCGATAATTTTAGTAAGGTCAGTCATCGCTACGTTGTAAGCGTGGTCATAGCTCCAGTTGTCAGGTACAGCCATAAAAAGTATTCTTATAAAGCGGTTGGTCATTATACGATACCATTTCGATATAATCATCAGGATTGATACCTACACGCTCTTTAGCAAAACTCTGAGGGTGTATTTCTTCCCATCATACATAAAAGCTTTCAGGCACAGCACCTAAATAAGAGTCGATAGTAGCTGTGAAAGCAGATACCCAGTTAGGAGTTAGCGCTTTCTTACCCTGATTGCCTTTTACCATTCCTTCTAAGAATCCTTTTGAGGATAGCGTGCAATTCACCGAAATCATTGCGTGTGCTACCATACTGCAAGCCTGTATATACGTACTGAGGCACAGCACCATACTTAGCATACATATTGATAACATCGTGCAATTCGCCCCCTTGTCCGTAATCGAGGTAGCCGTGCATACGCACATATTGTTTTGCCTTCTCGATATAGCAATTACGCGCAGTGTAGATTTCAGCAAGGTCGATAGGCTTTTTGCCCATACGGCTCATTTCGCTTTCTAAGAAAGAAGCCCCTGCATAACTCCAGCAAGTACCGCTACTACCTTTGGTCTTTCACGTCAGTACGTTCGAGATTGATAACAGTTGTGAATTTAAAACCGGCATTGTTAGAATGGTTACCAGCCACCGATTTAATCAGGTCGTCTTGAGCTGTCGCAAAGAAGAATGACGACAAAGCTACAAATAATGTAATGTTTTTCATAAATAAAATGATATATTATTAGGGCAAAAGATACAAAAATAATCTGTATACAACAACATTTTTGGCACAATTATAGCTATAAAATAATTAGCAAAAATTAGAAAAAGATGAAAACATTATTACTCTCTATATTTTTTTGTTGATAGGTGCTTGGGCAGTGAAAGCGCAACCTTTAGAGACGCAAAAGCGGCAAGTGCCAGTGGTAGTGCCTTTAGAAAAAGCCCCCGAGTTGCCCGCCCCTACTAAGAGCAATACACAACCTTTCTCTATAGGTGCTAAATTGCCGCCTTACCAGCCAGCTTTTGCTAATCCGTCAGAAAAAAAGCATTGACTTTACGGGCAAAAAGCAACTTAGTACACCGCAAGATTGAACTTAGCCCAAGAACTAATAACTTTGGCAACCAAAAAGAAGATTACAAAGCGGTAAAAGGCGACCAATTTTTTGGAGATTTTACTAATAATGGAGATTTCGTAAATGTATATTGTCGCGATTTTGCAGCTATCGATGGTGATAGGGTTAGTATTTTTGTAAATGGAGTAGAAGAAGTTCGCGATGTTTTTTAGTAGGAGAGTTTACCGGCTTTCGGATTACACTAAAAACCGGGTTTTAACAGTATAGAGTTCTTAGCTTTAAACCAAGGAGAATCAGGTCCCTAACACAGCAGAGTTTCAGGTATTAGACGATAAAGGAAAGGTGATTGAGAGAAATCGTTGGGACTTAGCTACAGGTTCTAAAAGCCCGCATAGTGATAGTGAAAGACCATTAGAAAGTTATTTTTATTTGTTACTTTTTAGCTCATATTTTTTTATAAGGTTATATAAGGTTATTCCTATAAAGATATGAGCTTTTTGATGCATCAACTTATCAATTTGCTAATTGATTAATAGGCAAGCGAGGTTGGGCAGTAACCCCTTGCTGGGTAAAAGTCGCTTTGTAAAAACTTATAGTAACCTACGATGCCTATCATAGCAGCATTATCAGTACAATACTGAAACTTAGGTACAAAAGTTTTCCAACCGTGCTTTTTCGCCCATACTTTGTAGGGCAGTGCGAATGCCGCTATTAGCCGATACCCTCCACCAATGGCTACCTGCCGAATACCAGTCTGCTGTACTGCTTTTTTAAGCTTCTTCATCAGTATTTCTACAATAGTATGTTGTACTGAAGCGCAAATATCAGCTAAATGCTCCGTTATAAAGTTAGGATTATCAGCCGTATGTTTCTGTATAAAAATAAAGAATACCCGTTTTTAAGTCCGGAGAAGCTAAAATTGAGGGCTGCAATATTAGGTTGTGAAAACTGGAAGGCTTTAGGGTTACCCTCTTGGGCGTATTTATCAATAAGAGGCCCTCCTGGGTAAGGAAGTCCTAATATTTTAGCCGTTTTATCAAAAGCTTCGCCTACAGCATCATCGAGTGTTTCGCCTAATACTTCCATATCAAAAAGCTTTTCACCTTTACAATCTGTGTATGCCCGCCACTGATGGTCATCGCTAAAAACGGAAATTGTGGTTTGGTTTGCCCTTCATCTATAAAATGAGCTAAAATATGTGCCTGCATATGATTCACCTCTATAAGCGGAATGTGCAAACCCATAGACAATGACTTGGCAAAAAGAAGTACCCACAAGCAATGACCCCATCAAGCCTGGCCCCTCGTGTGAAAGCTATAGCAGAGAGCTCTTTCTTTGCTTACCCCTGCTTTTTGAGGGCTTGGGCTACTACGAGGCACGATATTCTGTAAGTGGGCGCGAAGCTAGTTCGGGTACTACCCCACCATATTGCTTGTGTACCTCTTGATTAGCAACCTCATTAGAGAGTACTTTGTCATTGCAAAGCACCGCCGCAGAGGTATCATCGCAAGAGGATTCTATGGCTAAAAATATGTTTTTGCATCGTTTATTCATTTAATAATTAGCAAATCCTTACCGCATTCTTTTTGAATCGGTTATGAGTCCAGAGGTAGTACTCTGGTTTATCGTATATCTGTCGGGTTACGTGTTCGAAGAAAGCATCAGTAATCTGAAAATCTACATAGTCATTAGGGTTTTCGGCTAATAATTCAAAAGTAGTTTGGTAGTAACCCGCTTTAGCTTTTCTATCTTAGCAAAAACAATCACTGTATTGAGAGCCTTGCCCAAACGTTCTGCCCCTGTAAATACGGGTACGTTGAGTCCTAAAAACGGACGGCGATAGTTCTTCTTGTTATTGGGTATTTGGTCGGCAGCAAAACCATAGCAATACACTCCGTGTTCGTCCTTGTGCTTTTTCATTTCGCGGTGGGCTGTATAGCGCGGCAATAGGTAGCTGTGGTGCTTCATACGTATCTTCTGAATAAGACGATCGAAATAAGGGGTTACTAAGCGGTGTATATAGCGCATACGACTTGTGTTGCAGGTAGTACGCCAATGACAGTAACCATTCATAACTAGCATAATGACTGCACATTATGATGATATTGCGCTCCTCGCTCTCGTATTTCTTTAGCACTTCTATATTCTTAAATACCATACGTTTCTTCATCTCCTGCTCGCTCATACCATACGATTTGACCATCTCTAAAAAAAGTATCGCAAAAGTGATGATAAAAACGCTGTTCGATAGTATTCAGTTCCTCCTCTGACTTAAAAGGAAAAGCAGTATGCAAGTTTTTTTCCGCACTACTTTTTACTCTGAATTTCAACAGCTTGTATATGATAAGATAAAAGAAATCTGACACAATGTAGAGCAACCTAAAAGGCATACGCGACACTAACCAGACAATAGGATAAGCAATTATATAGATAAAAAAAGGTTCATTCGGTTTTTATATTAGACGGCAAAGATACTAAATTATTCACCACCACACAAATACAAACGAAAACTTATTATGTAAAAATAAACCTTTAAATTAGCAAAAACAGCTTATTTCTATAAAATGTAAAAATAAACCTTTGTTATTAGGTTTATTTTTCACTATCTTTGCTGAAAAAAATCATTTACAATGAAACATTCAGGACTTATTCCAACTGAAAAAAATAATAGCGCGTTTGCAATACGAGAACCCTTGGTGGATAAACAGCAAAAATACCTGATACTTACGAGAGTATGCCTCTGTAGATTATATCTTGAGTTGTTTTATCCTTTTGTTACGGATCAAGATATTCGCAGAGCCGTAGTACTAATGGGACCTCGTCGTGTAGGGTAAAACAGTGATGATGTATCACACAATAGCGCAGCTCATCAATGAAGGCGTAGACGCACAAAAAAATATTTTTATAGGAATAGATAACCCTATCTATATCAATTTAGGGTTACAAGACATTTTTGATATGTGCCAAGAAGCGGTAGGAAATACTCATCTAAAAGGTACTTATGTATTTTTGATGAAATACAATATCTAAAAAGACTGGGAACGCCACCTAAAAGTATTAGTAGATAGTTATCCTGATACTAAGTTTGTGGTGTCAGGTTCAGCTGCCGCTGCCCTTAAATGGCACAGTACAGAAAGTGGCGCAGGTAGATTTACTGATTTTTATGCTTCCACCCCTTACTTTCCAAGAGTTTATACATTTGAAAGGGAAAGAAAATCTGATGCTAAAGCAAAATATTGTTTATAATGGTAAAGAAATCCCCTATTGGATAAGCCCACATATAAACGAGATTGAATAATGAATTTATACAATATCTAAACTTTGGCGGTTATCCTGAAGTGGTATTCTCTGAGAAAATACAACAAGATATGGGAAGATATATCAAAAATGATATTGTAGACAAGGTGCTTTTTGAGAGATTTACCCAGCTTATATGGCATTAAAGATGTACAAGAATTAAATCGTTTCTTTAGCTATATTGCCTATAATACAGGAAATGAGTTTTCTTATGAAAAATGGCTAAAGAAAAGTGGTATTAATAAAGAAATGCTCAAAAAGTACTTAGAATATTTGAAGCTAGCTTTCTTGATAAAAAGTACTCAATAAAGTAGATATCAATGCTAAAAACTCAAAAAGAATTACGAGTTTTAAAGTATATCTTACCAATCCTTCTTTGCGTACGGCACTTTTTCTCCCATCAAAGAAAGTGATGAAGAGATGGGCAATATGATAGAGACTGCCATTTTTAGCCCAGTGGATGCACCGAGAAAAACTAAATCTTACGTATGCCCGTTGGAAAAGAAGGACGAAAAAGAAGGAGAAGTAGATTTGGTATTAATAGATGATAAACATTTCAAACCACAATGGGCAGTAGAAATTAAATGGAGCAATAGGTATTACCAAATGCCACAAGATTTACTAAGCTTAATGAACTTTTTGTAGGGTTAATAAAGCTTTATGAGTGCTATTATTACCACTAAAGATATAACAGGTGCTAAAACTATTGATGAAATGAACTTTACCTTTATTTCTTCGTCCATCTATGCTTACAATGTAGGAGCTAACACATTAAATCTTAAACTTTTGCAATAAATAGGAAGAGCAAAGCTTTCGTTCGCTTTGAAGTGCAATAGCTTCTAAAAATACGACGCCCATTCCATCCTCAAAAAGCAATGCACCAGCAAGCGGTACATTGCTTTTTCGGTATAAGAATATAATTTATATGCTTTTGAAAGAGTCTTACCAATTATCTTGTTCGAGGATACTTTTAATATCTCTTAAAAATCTTCTATATCACTTTTAGCTCTAGTCTCAACTAAGTTACCATTTCTTCTATAAATAAAGTAAGAAGGATCTGTCATACCTGTTGCTCGAATTACTAAATTCTTCCCATTACTCGGACATTTGAAATTAGTAGCTGTAATTTCATACTTAGCTCGATTATCTTTGAAAGAGAGCTGTATTGTAATATAAGCATCAATATAGTTTTTGTTAGCAGCTCTTCTACGTATGTGATTTTTGGAACGTAAACCTGCCATTTAAGATGTTCGTATTTTTCATCTTCCAACACTTTACCATTGATTTTTCCAATATGTTTCACTGTACTGTATATACAATTCTTTAGCACTTTTTCCATCAGATTTTATTATAACAAAATCTTTGTTAGTACCTTTTTTTCAAGAATACCTTCTTGAGTTATTTCAAATTCTTGCGCATATATTGCCGAACTGATAGCAATGCTACATAATAATAAAAATTTCTTCATTAGTTTATAATATGAATTGTTTTATACCTACTCTATTAAGGTTTTTCGGTTTCCTCCTTTGTATAGCTCCCTTCGGATAGAGCATTTATGATAAAAACATAAGACATTCCTTTTTGCTTGAATTAAGTGCAAGCAAAAAGGAATGTCTACATAAATGATAGACATCTCAACTTTTATTTTCCCTGCACTTTTACTAAAAATTTGGTCGTTTTCAGAAATTAGGGAACTGTAAGTGAAATATATTATATAGTATACTTTATTGGCATTTAAATATTATGGTTGGGCTTGTATTTTTAGAGGCAAAGTTTTTCCATACCCCTATCTGTTTTGTAAGCATTTATACTACTAGTAGGTACATAAATATGTTCTATAGATGTATTCCTAAATACATTTTCTCCTCTCAAAAGAGGAGGGATAGTAGCCTCAACAATAACAGTTGTTAATTTTTCTTGAGTTCTCAAAAGCCCATTCGTTTATAGAAGTTACACTTTCTAATAAAGTAACTTTCTTCAAACTTGCAAGATTGTTAAGCATATTCTCTTTAACTATTTTTAGGGGCATAAGTAACTTCCTCTAAATTATCACAGTTATCAAATATCCAATCGCCTATAGAAGTAGCACTTTTAGGTATTGAAGCTGATACAAGACTTTTACAATTAGAAAAAGCTGAACTTTTCAATAATAGTAATTCCCTCAGGAATAATAATAGAGGTTAGACCACTTTTTGAAAAAGCACCATTTTTAATAGTAGTTAATGTACTTGGGAAAGTAATACTTTTTAAAGATTTTACAATTTTCAAAAGCCCAAGTGCCTATAGTTGTTACTCCCTCTAATAAATTTACTTTCTTCAAACTTGCAAGATTATTAAGCATACTCCCTTTAACTATTTTTAGGGGCATAAGTAACCTCCTCTAAATTATCACAATAATCGAATATCCAATCACCTATAGAAGTAGCACTTTTTAGGTATTGAAGCAGATACAAGACTCTTACAGCTAGAAAAAAAGCTGAAGCTTCAATAGTAGTAATTCCCTCAGGAATGGTAATAGAGATTAGCCCACTTTTTGAAAAAGCACCATTTTTTAATAGTAGTTAATGTACTTGGAAAAAGTAATACTTTTTAAAGATTTACAATTTTCAAAAAGCCCAAGTATCTATAGTTGTTACTCCCTCTAATAAATTTACTTTCTTCAAACTTATAAGATTGTTAGCATACTCCCCTCTAACTATTTTAGGAGCATAAGTAACCTCCTCTAAATTATCGCAATAATCGAATATCCAATTACCTATAGAAGTAGCACTTTTAGGTATAGAAGCAGATACAAGACTCTTACAGCTAGAAAAAAAGCTGAAGCTTCAATAGTAGTAATTCCTTCAGGGATGATAACAGAGGTTAGCCCTACTTTTGAAAAAGCACCATTTTTAATAGTAGTTAAGGAACTTGGAAACGTAATACTTTTTAAAGATTTACAATTTTCAAAAGCCCAAATACCTATAGTAGTAACTTGACTTAGAATAGGATGTTCTTGCATATTCAGAGTAGTACGAGTAGTACTTTTTCCAACGAACAAGCTGTCTTCCCATCTGGACTTAGCTCATACTCCCAAGAGGAGATAGGAGGCTCCCTGTTGCACTTGAGGCTGTTTCTGAGGTTGCTTTTGATGAGTTTCTTGTGAAGTACCATTAGTAGAAGGGTTATCTTCACTTTTACTACAATTGCTGGTGATCATAGATATAAAGACCATCAGTGATAAAAATACTTTCTTCATTTGCTATAAGTTTTTATGATTATTTGTTTGATAAAGATTTTACTATTTTACTATTATCGCTCTATATTCGGGGCAATAAAAACGTGGAAACATTCCTTATTGCTCAATTTCTGAAGCCCGACCAAAGGCCATAAGTACAAAGCAAAAGGAATGCCCACGTAACCGCAGGCATTTCCACTTTTTACTTTTCCTATACTTATTGAAAAATTGGTCGTTTTTCAGAAATTAGAAACTGTAAAGCGAAACGCTATATATGTTGTTTATTATATTGTTAATTCACGGGACAAATGTATAAAAAAATATCTTCCCCACAAAGAAAAAGAGATTTTTAATAAAAAAGCAATGCACCTTTTAGGGTACATTGCTTTTATTAATTATCAATTGTTAATTATTTGTATAACTCTCTGAGTTCTTTGGCGGTATCAACCATTGCGTGTAGGGCTGCTTTGGTCTCTGGCCAGTGGCGCGTTTTAAGTCCGCAGTCTGGGTTTACCCATAGCTGCTCTTTAGGCACTACACTGATGGCTTTCTTCATCAAATCAGTCATTTCTTGTTGCGATGGTACGCGTGGCGAGTGAATGTCGTACACCCCTGGTCCTATTTCGTTAGGATATTTGAAATCGCCAAATACATCAAGAAGCTCCATTTGCGAACGTGAACACTCTATGGTAATTACATCGGCATCCATATCGGCAATAGCTTCAATCATATCATTGAACTCTGAATAGCACATATGGGTGTGGATTTGTGTCTCGTCTTTCACCCCTGAAGCTGAAATACGGAACGCTTTGATAGCCCAATCGAAGTAGGCTTTCCACTCGCTCTTGCGCAATGGTAATCCCTCGCGGATAGCTGGCTCTGTCTATCTGAATAACCTTAATACCTGCTTTTTCGAGGTCTACCACTTCGTCGCGGATAGCTAACGCTATTTGCAAACAAGTTTCTGAACGAGGTTGGTCATCGCGTACAAATGACCATTGTAGGATAGTTACAGGGCCTGTAAGCATACCTTTTACTGGCAATTTGGTAAGCGATTGTGCGTATTTGCTCCAACGTACGGTCATTGGCTCTGGGCGAGAAATATCACCAAAGATAATCGGTGGTTTTACGCAACGTGAACCGTAGCTTTGTACCCAACCGAATTTGGTAAAGGTATATCCTTTAAGCAATTCGCCAAAAGTATTCCACCATATCGTTACGCTCAAACTCTCCGTGTACGAGTACATCGATATTGGTTTCTTCTTGGAAACGGATAGACTCTTCAATTTCTTTTTTTCTAATAACTTATCGTATTCAGCTTGAGTAAGTTCGCCTTTTTTTGAAGCGAGCACGCCAGCTGCGCACCTCGTCTGTTTGAGGAATGACCCAATAGTAGTGGTAGGAACGCTGGCAATTTTAACGCCTCGTGTTGTGCTACCTTACGCCGACTGAATGGACTGTGGCGTACATCGTCTTTATCGGTGATGTTGCGTACGCGCTCTTTTACCTTATTATCGTGGATAAGCGGAGAGGTTTTGCGGGTTTCAGCTGCTTTTTTTGTTCTCTTCAAAAATAGCTTTTACCTCAGGAGTTAGCTGTCCGTTAGCAATCGCTTGCAGAGTGGTAACCTCTTTTACTTTTTGTTTAGCAAAGGCTAACCACTGTTTGATTTCAGGGTAAGTACCTTTTCGTTGTTTTTCGAGCTTGAGGTTGCAAGGTGAGTGCAATAGCGAGCAAGAAGTAGCTATAAGCAGACGCTCAGCCCCGATAGCTTCTTTAGCTTTTTTTCAATCAATGCTAATGAGTGCTCAGTTGTTTTTTTCCAGATATTACGTCCGTCTACTACCCCAAGCGATAGTTTTTTTATCGGCAGGAAGCGCTTTTAAGCACTTTGTCGAGTTGAGCTGCCGCACGTACTAAATCGATGTGCAATACATTGAAAGGCAATGATACTGCTAGCTCGGTATTATTATCGAGCGCACCGAAGTAAGTAGTAAGAATAAACTCGGTAGTAGGGAACTTGCTTCTTAGTTCAGCATAAACTTTTTGTACACCTCTGCCGCTCCTTCTGGAAGGTCGAGTACAAGGTAAGGCTCATCGATTTGGATAGTTTTAGCCCCTGCATTTACCAAACTTTCTACCAACTGTACGTATACAGGCAATAGGCGGTCTGCCAAATCTAAACGGTTAAAGCCTTGTTCTTTTTCTTTACCTAACAACAAGTAAGTAACTAAACCGATAAGAACAGGCTTGGTATCGAAACCGTGCTTTTTTAGCCAGTTATACTCTTGCAAAGGTTTGTTTACTAATATGCGGAATTCTTGATTTTTAGTAAATTCGGGTACTATATAATGGTAGTTAGTATCGAACCACTTGGTCATTTCCATAGCGGTGATATCGATACCATCTTTCTGATAACCACGAGCTAAGGCGTAGTAGCGCTCCAAATCTCTCAACTTGTGAATAGGGGCGAAACGCTCAGGGATAGCGTTTACAGTAAAGGAAAAGTCAAGCATTTGGTCGTAGAAAGAAAAGTCGTTAGAGGGATAAGCTCTACTCCTGCTTCTCTTTGCAATGTCCAGTTATGTACGCGGATATTTTCAGCCACCGCTAAGAGCTCTTCTTCTGATATTTTACCAGCCCAGAAAGACTCATTGGCTTTTTTAAGTTCTCGTTTCTCACCGATACGAGGATAGCCTAATACGTTCGATTTCATATAGTATTTGTTATTTGACGGCAAAACTACAATATTTTTACCTACCAAAATAATATATAGAAAAATTTATGGTAGTGCAAGAATATAGTATTTTTCTGTTTTTACCTCAGTTATTAGTTGTTTATTACTTTTCAATATTTAGTATCCCTACGGCTGTATCATCGCCACGAGGATCGGCACCACCCTCTAAAGTGCCATCGGGCTGTACTAAGATAGCATCTACCTTGCCAATGATTACAAAGTTTTTCTTCGCGCGGCTTATAGCCTTTTGGCTTTGAGATTGGCTATCACCTCTGGAGCAAAGCCTCGGTCTCGTACATCACATCATCGGGCAGCCATTGGTGGTGAAAGCGCGGTTTGCTAACCGATTGTTGCATCGTCATACCATACTCCGCCACATTGAGGAAACACTGCAACACCGATGTAATAATAGTTGAACCCCTAGGGTGCCTATCACCATAAACAGCTTGCCATCTTTCTCTATAATAGTAGGACTCATAGAGCTTAGCATACGTTTGTTTGGGGCAATAGCATTCTTTTCAGAGCCTACCAATCCGTAGGTATTAGGGCTCGCCCGGTTTGATGCTAAAATCGTCCATCTGATTATTGAGGAAAAAGCTCCACCTTTGACATAGACCTTACTACCATAGTTGGTATTGAGGGTAGTGGTTACAGCAACGGCATTGCCAAAACGATCAACTATAGAGTAATGGGTGGTTTCATCGCTTTCGTAGCCAACTATTTTGCCGTGAGCTATCTCAGTTGATTTGCTAGCTTTATCCCACGAAAAACTACTCATACGCTCTTTGAGATAATCGGGCGATAGCAGCTGTTGGGTAGGCACTTTGACAAAATCGGCATCGCCCATATAATAGGCTCTGTCGGCATAAGCACGGCGTTCGGCTTCTACCAACAATTGAATATACTGCTCGCCGTTATGAGGGTACTGACCTATATTATAAGGTTCTACACTCTTGAGCATCTGCAGCTAAACAGATGCCTCCGCTTGAGGGCAACGGCATAGAACTAATGATATAATCTTTATAGGTGAAGGTAATGGGCTTTGCGCCATTGGGCTCGGTAGTTTCTCAGGTCGTCTAAAGAGAGGATACCGCCGAGTTCTTGCACGTAAGACACTATGCGTTTGGCTGTTTCGCCATTATAAAACTCATAGCTACCATTATCGCGTATGCGCTCTAAGGTTTGTGCAAGTTCTTCGTACTTGAAGCGTTCGCCTGCTTTCCAGCCATTTTCAAAAGGAGTAACATAATTATTAGCCTGCTTGATGAGTTCAACATTCTTATTCATATAAGAATTGGCTTGCAACTCGGTGATAAGCACCCCTTTGCGCGCCAAATCGATAGCAGGCTGTATAAGTTCACCAATAGGTAGCGACCCGAACTTTTTGGTACACCTCGAAAATTCCGGCAATAGTACCCGGTACGCCCTACCGCCAGCGCGCCCAGCGTACTTTTTTATCGGCAATGACCTTGCCGTTTTTGTCTAAATACATATCGCGGTGGGCTTTGGCGGGTGCTTTTTCGCGATAGTTCAAAGCACCCTCGCTCGCCACTGCCCTAAGCGGTATACCATAAAGCCTCCGCCGCCTATATTGCCGGCATTGGGATAGGGCTACTGCTAAAGCCAATTCGGTAGCTATCATAGCATCGAAGGCATTACCGCCTTTTTTTGAGGATAGCAAGCCCCATCTGCGAGGCTTTTCTTTAGCACTCACCACCATAGCGTGAGGTGCCAATACCCCTTTTTCGGGGTCAGGTTGTTTTTTTGGCAGGAGGATTTTGGCAACTGGCCAACAAAAACTACTGCTGTTAATACAGAGAAGATTTTTGATCATTTTATTTAGTTACTTTTTTTATTTAATTCTTTTTAACACCCCCTAATACACATAGTCCGCTGTGCCTGCTCGCGGACTTCGTTGAAAAAGGGGGAAAGGGTGCAAACAAATAGTGAGTCGCTAGTGGTTAGTATGCAACTTTGATACTAACCACCAACGACTAAAATTTATTGTGTATTAATTATTGACTCAACGACCGCCTTTACTTTATCGGCTGCTTCTTGGAATAAAAATAGCTGAATGAACGGCTAAGCCTGAATTGTCTAATATCTCTTTGGCAAGCTCGGCATTAGTACCTTGCAAACGTACGATAATAGGCACTTTGATAGCGTCGCCCATATTTTTGATAAGCATCAACTACCCCTTTGTGCTACTCGGTCGCAGCGCACAATACCACCGAAAATATTGATGAGAATTGCCTTTACATTAGGGTCTTTTGAGAATTATGCGGAAAGCTGCTTCTACACGTTTGGCATCGGCGGTACCCCCTACATCGAGGAAGTTAGCGGGTGAACCCCTGCCTGCTTAATCAAATCCATAGTAGCCATAGCTAAGCCTGCCCCTGTTTACCATACAGCCTACGTTGCCATCGAGGGCTACATAATTGAGCCCCTACGGCTTTTAGCTTCTACCTCTACAGGGTTTTCCTCGCGTATATCGCGATAAGCAGCATACTCAGGGTGACGGAAAAGCGCATTGTCATCGAGTACTACTTTTGGCATCTACAGCTAATATCTTATTATCTGAAGTTTTTAACACAGGGTTAATCTCAAACAAATTGGCATCAGATGATACATAGGCATTGTAGAGCGCTGTAACAAACTTCACCATATCTTTTTGCGCCTCGCCACTAAGTCCCTAAATTAAACGCTATTTGGCGCGCTTGGAAGGGCTGTAAGCCTACAGCAGGGTCTATCTCTTCTGTGAAAATAAGGTGAGGCGTTTGGGCAGCTACGGTTTCGATATCCATACCTCCTTCAGTAGAATACATTATCATATTCTTACCTTTGGCGCGGTTTAGCAATACCGACATATAGAACTCTGCCGGCTCGCTTTCGCCAGGGTAATACACGTCTTCGGCTATAAGAACCTGATGCACTTCTTTGCCCGTAGGAGGGGTTTGAGGGTAATAAGGTGCATACCAATGATTTGTGAAGCAAGCGGCTCTACGTCTTGCAATCCTTTAGCCAACTTTACACCGCCGCCTTTACCGCGTCCACCGGCGTGTATTTGTGCTTTTACCACATACCATTTGGTACCGGTCGTCTCAGTTAATTCTTTAGCCGCTGCCACTGCTTCAGCGGGAGTTTGTGCTACGATACCACGCTGCACACGTACTCCGAAACTCGATAGGATTTCCTTTTCCTTGATATTCGTGTAAATTCATACGTTGATTAATTTGATAACTTTTTCGACAAAGATAGAAACTTTTTGAATATAAAAAGCTTTTTACAAGATCTGACGAAAGGTTTATTGGTTATTTATACTTTGATATTTATTCGGTGTTTTCTATATCGTTCTCATATAACATCCCCTGCCCCCTTCAAAGGGGGAGATGTGATGGTCAGCATACACGAGCCTCATAATAGTATAATATACCTTATATTGGACTCATATTAGTTATTTATACTTCTATGTTTTTCGCTAATCGTTCGCTCTTCCTGTATTGTTCTATATAACATCCCCTGCCCCCTTCAAAGGGGAGATGTAATGGTCAGCATACACGAAAAACTTTGTTAGCGCTGCTTCAATAGTATAATATACCTTATATTGGACTCTTATTAGTCATTTATACTTCTATGTTTTTTTCGGTATTCCTGTATCGTTCCTATATTGTTTCTATATCAAAGGTAAGGGGTAAGTGTATTTTCTACTAATAGGTAAATTTGCTAATTGATAAATTATTCGTATCTTTGTGCTTAAGAGTGATTTACTAATGTACAGTTCGTTTATATTAAAAATAATTGAGGTGTCAAAAATAATTTCATATATTTACACTCTGAAAAATTAATGTATTATGGAATTATTTAAGGGACAAAGCCTCTTAGAGTTTACTGAACGCTTTAAAACAGACTTAGATTGCGAAGAATATCTAGCTTCTTTTAAAAACAAGAAGATGGAATATTTACAGCCTCTAAAACACATAATTCAAAAGAATATACAATAACACAAATAAGACGAAAATAGAAGAAAAACAAATGAAAAACAAATGAAAAACAATATATGAAATTATTACTTATTAGTTTATTTTTTAATAGGGACAGTGAGTTCTTGTGAAAATGTTGTTAATAATAACAACACTGAAAAAGATCGACAAAATGAATTATTAAGTATCGAATCTGATACCATATCTGATACCATATCTGATACCATATCTAATGCACAAGAACATTGTGATTTTTGAAGATTTTATTAAGGAAGAGATTGGCTATTTAAATGGCGGTTTTGGCAGCAAAGGAAGTCTTGATTTAGGGAACATTAATATAAGTTCAATGCTCTCTAAACCATCTTTTCCTTATGGGGTTATTCCTTATATTGGGTTTATTGATATAAAGATTAAAAAGAAGATTAGAGATTAATTTTCTAAAAAAATAGAAAAAAATCAACAACAAATGATAGTCTTTATATAGCAAAAGGGAAAAACAAAAAGTTGGTAAAAATGTAAGATTGTTTTGAAGGAGATATAAAAATCAAACATGTATATTTTTTGCAGAGCATTCTAAAGGTTTAGAGGATGATATGGTGGGGGAAAAATAAAATCACAAGGAATTATCATTGCTGATTATTACTTTTAGAGAAGATGAAAAATTATCAGCTACGGGTATCTTTGAAGGAAAGGTTTTATTAAGATGGTATATTAACAATAAAGGAGTGTTTTTATTTGATGATATTGAAGAATATTCAGATGACTATAGAAACAACCAATTTGTAGGGACTTGGACAAGTTATAAGACAGGAGTTAAAAAAAGTAGCTAATTGGGGCATTTGTCGAATTCCTTGCTCAGGAGACTTAGATATAGGTGCAGCTGAATTTTTCTCCTGCTCCTGAATATAGAAAAATATGGCTGGGAAGACTATTAACCTTAAATAAAAACCCTTACCTTTGCAAAACAAATAAACAAAGATAGAACAATGAACAACCCTACTCTCCCATTATCCTATAAATTGGATAGACGGAATGAAGCTAAGCAGCAGCCATTTTACTGCTGTGCAGGACTTTGTTACCGATAGCGTTAGATAAAAATAACAATAAAAATTGACTTAGAAAATCTAAAAGAGTTATGAAAATTTCATTTATTTATATATTTTTTTAGTTTGTTGCTTTATAAATTGTAAGAACAATGAAGTTCAAAAATCCTTAAGCTATGAAAAAGAGAAATCAATATCTATTACCATTAATGATAAAACCTCAATAAATAATAAAAAAAATTAAACAAACTATTTTTATCGTTTATTAGAAATAGATAATGAGATTTTTAATAGACACTCTTTCCTCTATTGAAATTAAAGGAGATATTTTTAATGGATAGGTTGGCTATGGATTGGTATTTATTAAAAAAATAAAAAGATTGATACTATTTCAGGAACTGTCAATATATACATAGGAGAAGAGTCTCAATATGAAGATGACCCCTAAATTATATGAATGGGGTGAAGTAATGAATAATAGATATATTTATCATATAAAAAGAAAAAGGAAAATATTTATCTATATCTAATAACCTAACAGAAGGTTATGAAGATTTATGTATAGATAAAGATAGTATAAAAAGAAACTAATTTTAAAAATATTATATCTATGAAAATAATGAATGATATGGAATAAAAACTAATTGAGGTGTCAAAATAATTTCACATATTTGCACTCTGAAAAATTAATGTATTGAGGTGTCAAGTTAAGGGCATACCAACTGAGATTGAAAATAGGTTTTCTTTTAATCAATCTTTTTATTAGATTGTTAAAGATACTATCTTTAACAAATTAATGAAAAAGAATTGTAGAACGTTCTCCCGTTTTCCCAAAAGTCAATTAGTATGTAGCTAAATAGACACCTCAAAAAAATAATAACAAAAATGAAACGATTATTCTTTTTCTTATTTTTCGTACAAAACTTTTGCAAGCTCAAGTTATTGAGTTTACGCTGCTTGATGCCCTCTACTAAACTCCCCATAGGTAATGCTGAGGCTTATTATACGCCTCTCTCAACGGAACTATTAGCAATAATGAGGGAAAGTGCGCATCGCTATGGAAAAATGATACGCTTGTTTTTGAGCCATATTGGCTATGAAACTAAGAAGATTTTTTACTGACAAAACCTTTTGCTCAAGCAACCATCTATCTCAATCCTCAAGAAATACAACTTGAAGAGAGTGGTATTATATAATTTTCGACTTGAAAAGCAAGGTAAAATATATTATGGATAATTATTTTTAAGCTATATGACACTAAAAAGTAAAATATTGGAATGTACTTATAGAGAGAAGTTTATAAAAAAATGATACTCTTACACGTCTTTACCAAGTACAGCTGGATTGGTGGAGCAAAAACTATATTCTTCAGTTTAAAAACACTCAATGAAAAATATACATATTCACCTTTAAAAACACAGATTATTCGAAAATATCTAACCTTGATGAAGGTACAAATAGTGCTTTTTTAAACCTTCTTTTGTATTACCATATCTTCATCTTAATTTCTATTTAATATTGCTTAACAACGCCCAGAATATAGAGATTAAAAAGTAGAAAAAGATAAAGAAAAATACTATTGTAACCTTTAATGCTGATAGCTATATTAACAAAAAGTGAACACATCTATTTCTGTAAATTCGATGGTTTATTTTTGATAATGCTACCAATGCTATCAAACGTATTGTATTCAACCAAAACCTATTTTCCAAAGAAGGTATTTTCAAAGAAAAAGAAAAATACCTTACAAGACTATTGACAATAAAGGAAGTTGGGAAATTAGTTTTACCCCATACAAAGGGAAACTTTTGTTTAGCCTCATTCTTATTAAAAAGGGAGTACGATATTTGAATATGAAGGGAAAAAGACAAGGCTAACATTGAGCAATCTTTCTTGCGCACGGGCTTGCAAGAGGGTAAACACATTAAAAAAAGCTGACCGTATAAATGTAGAAGAACCTTTCTTTGAATACGTTACTCCTCACAAACAAGGAGAAGCTAAGTTTATGCTCACTAAAGAGGAACAAGAATTTATAAACCAATAGACTTACGCAAAATTGTGCGTTATTCTAAATTTGCTAATTGATAAATTATTCGTATCTTTGCCCGCTAAATTATCTTTTCTACTGAAATGAAATACCTTATATATATACTTTTTAGCCTTAGGGTTTACTGGCTGTGGTATCTACAATTTCACCGGAGGAAGCACCGGAAATGCTAAGACTTTTTCAGGTTAATTTCTTCCGAAATGATGCTCCGTTAGTAGAACCTGGTCTTGACCGCGACTTTACCCTCGCCCTGCAAGACCTTATCAATAACCAAACAAACCTAAGCCTTTACCGACCGCAATGGCGACTTAGTATATGAGGGCGAAATAGTAGAATTTAGCATCACCCCGATGACGGCTACCGCTGGACAAACCGCTGCCCAAAACCGCGTGACTATTGGCGTAAATGTGCGCTTTTACAAATCATACTGAAGAGAAAAAGACTTTGAAAAACGTTTTTCTTTCTACTATGATTATCCGGCCGCCGCTCAGTTTAACTCGGTGAAAGGACAGGCTATACCGCAGATATTCGAACGCATCACTCAAGATATTTTTTAACGCATCATTAGCAGATTGGTAACATTAATTTGCTAATGAGACGATTTGTCGATTTGCCAATGAAAAAGAATCGACAAATTGACAAATTGGCAAATCGACAAATCGACAAATTGACAAATTGGCAAATTGACAGTAAAGGAGTTCATAGAGATTATTAGGCAGCCCCTACACTATCAGCAGTGCACAAGCGCGCGAATTAGACGAGATAGTGAAGGAGTTTCCTTATTTTTCAGGCAGCAAGGGTATTGCAACTCAAACTGTTGCACTCTGAGGGTAACTATCGCTATAGCAAAGCTCTGAAACTGGCAGCCGTACACGTGACTGACCGCACTGTGCTTTTTCAACTTTATCAATTCAAAAGATATTATTCCTGATTTTTCAACGATTAGGGTCTGATTTTTGAGCGTATTAGTAAAGCGCACGAGCGCAAAGAGGCGGTGAAGACAATGCGCCACCGAAAGTGAGCTATATAGATAATAGTCCGCGTAATTTTTCGTCCTAATCTACCCGACCCTATCTTTTGAGGGAAAAAGATTATCCCTGATGAGCTTTATCAATCATCAGGAGCTGACTGACCTATTTGTACCTAAGACGGAGCAGCCTACGCTTAAGCCTGAGATGCCCATTTGGTCGCCCCCACCACCGGCTGACGACCCTACACCTGCGCGTTATCAGAGTGACACTGTGGCAGAGAAATTTAAGCTCATTGATAAATTCTTAGAGAACAACCCGAAAATTGAAGCCTCTAAAGACTACGTGTCGAACGTGAATTTAGCAGACGAAGTGAAGGGTGATGAGAGACAATTAATGACTGAAACATTAGCGCAAGTGTATGTAAATCAGCGTAAATACAAACAAAGCCATACAGGCTTATCAAATATTAATTTTGAAAATCCAAAAAGTGCTTACTTTGCAGCCCTAAATAGAAAAATATCAAAAATTACAGCAAAATAATTTATAACAAATGACAGCATTCAACATCTTTTTAGTTTTTATGTGTAGTGGTATGTTTTACTACTCGCTTTTAGTTATTATGGTTCAAAACCCTAAAAGGGGGCGGACTTTCTTCTACCTTTGGAGGTAATACCCAAGTAGTGAGTGGTGTGAAGAAAACCGGTGACTTTCTTGAGCGCAGTACTTGGACATTTGCCGGCGCTTTGGCAGTGCTTATCTTAGTAGCTAACACTTTGTTGCTCAGCAATACCGGTGTTAACGCTGACTCTAAGCTATTAGACGGCAGTACTCCTGTAGCTCCTCTACAACAAGCACCCGCTAACAACGCTACTGAGGCACCTGCAACTCCTGCAACCTCTACTAACACCGGCAACTAAGAAAAAGGTCTCCTTGAGACATTTATACGATTTCTATTCTAAGAGGTTGTCCGAAAAAGTTTTATTTCTTCTTGAAAAGGGTTTGTTAATATAAACTTAACATCCCCTATGCACATACCCTGCTGCGCCAGCTCGCAGACTTCCTTCGAAGGGGAGATGAGATAGTCAATATACACGAAAAACTTTTTGGACACCCTCCTATTTTGTTAGTGCTAATTTTTAACGAAATGTTTATGATTGACTTTAATGTACACTGACAAAATGTCAGTTTTTAGAGATTGGCACGGTTTTAGGGAATAGGAGATTAGCAAATTTGAAAAATTAGCAAAATTTGTAAAGTAAATGAGTTAATAACTAAAAAACTAAAACAAATAATGGCAAAATTGAATATCAAACCTTTAGCTGATAGAGTGGTGATTGAACCAGCAGTAGCTGAAACAACCACTGCATCGGGTATCATTATCCCTGATACGCAAAAAGAAAAAACCTCAAAAAGGTACTGTAGTAGCAGTAGGTGCTGGTACTAAAGATAATCCTGTAACCCTAAAAGTAGAGCGATACCGTATTATACGGCAAATACGCAGGTACAGAACTGAAATTAGAAGGTAAAGATTACCCTTTATTATGCGTGAAAATGACGTGTTGGCAGTAATCTAAATCATAATTCAACAACTTATTAATTAAAGAAAAAAATGGCAAAAAGATATTAAATTTGACATAGAAGCTCGCGGAAGGCTTAAAACGCGGTATTGACGCGTTGGCTAACGCAGTAAAAGTAACTCTTGGTCCTAAAGGACGCAACGTTATTATTAGCAAATCATTTGGTTCGCCTCAAGTAACTAAAGACAGGGGTGAGCGTGGCTAAAAGAAATAGAACTAGAAGACGCTCTTGAGAATATGGGCGCTCAAATGGTGAAAGAAGTAGCTTCAAAACTAATGACCTTGCTAGTGACGGTACTACTACCGCTACTGTATTGGCTCAAGCTATCGTAAAAGAAGGTCTTAAAAACGTAGCTTCTGGTGCTAACCCTATGGACTTGAAACGCGGTATAGATAAAGCCGTAGTAAAAATCGTAGAACACCTTGCTAAACAAGCTAAAGAAGTAGGTTCTTCATCAGAGAAAATAAAACAAGTAGCTTCAATCTCAGCTAACAACGATGAAACTATTGGTGAGCTTATCGCTCAAGCCTTTGAAAAAGTAGGTAAAGAAGGGGTTATCACCGTAGAAGAAGCTAAAGGTACTGATACTTACGTAGATGTAGTAGAAGGTATGCAGTTTGACCGCGGTTACCTATCTCCTTACTTCGTAACTGACTCTGAGAAAATGGTAGCAGAGCTTGATCGTCCTTACATCTTATTGTACGACAAGAAAATCTCTACTATGAAAGACTTGTTACCTATATTAGAGCCTGTAGCTCAGTCTGGAAAACCTCTATTGATTATCGCTGAAGATATCGATGGTGAAGCTTTAGCTACCCTTGTAGTAAATAAACTACGCGGTACCCTACGTATTGCTGCTGTGAAAGCTCCAGGTTTTGGAGACCGCCGCAAAGCAATGCTTGAAGATATCGCTATCCTTACCGGAGGTACTGTAATAGCTGAAGAAAGAGGCTTTACCCTTGAAAACGCTACTATTGATATGCTTGGTACTGCTGAAAGAGTATCTATCGACAAAAGATAATACTACTATCGTAAACGGTGCTGGTAAATCAGAAGATATTAAAGCACGTGCTGCACAAATAAAAGCACAAATAGAAAACACTACTTCAGACTACGACCGCGAAAAGCTACAAGAACGTTTGGCTAAACTATCAGGCGGGGTAGCAGTACTCTATATCGGAGCTGCTTCAGAAGTAGAAATGAAAAAGAGAAAAAGACCGCGTAGATGATGCTCTACACGCTACTCGTGCAGCGGTTGAAGAAGGTATCGTAGCTGGTGGTGGTATCGCTCTAATACGTGCTAAAAAGTGCCTTAGCTAAAATAAAACCTGTAAACGCTGATGAGGAAACTGGCATAAAAATCATACTTAAAAGCCCTTGAAGCTCCACTACGTACTATTGTAGAAAATGCAGGAGTAGAAGGTTCTGTAATCGTATCAAAAGTACTTGAGTCTTCACGCGAGGCCTTTGGATACAACGCTAAGAGCGGACAGTATACCGATATGTTTTAGAGCAGGTATCATAGACCCCTAAAAAGGTAACCCGTGTTGCCCTTGAAAAATGCTGCTTCGGTAGCTGGAATGATACTTACTACTGAATGTGCTTTGGTAGACATTAAAGACGATAAAGCAACTGCTATGCCACCAATGGGCGGCGGTATGCCAGGAATGATGTAATAAGTTTTTCACACCATTATTTTATATTTATAATAAAAAGACGCTGCCAGTATTA
>BNJS01002135.1_pt1 | contig 89557 bp, 133 predicted proteins | sample 8540461 | NCBI WGS metagenome assembly BNJS01 (sample SAMD00202454, study PRJDB9452) | human saliva metagenome | isolation source: human saliva | place: Japan
ATAACCCAGGGTAATCACTAAAAAACACTCGGGAGTATTGTTAAAATCATAGTCTGGACGAAAAAAGAGTATGTTAAAACCCTAAGAACAGAATGAATAGTTTATCTTTAAGATGAAGAACACTATTTGAGGGGTCGAGCATTAACACCAAAGAAAGGGGCAAAAAGTCATTGCCCACTTTCTTTAGAAAGGACATAGGTATGATGCGGTACGCTAACAATGCTGACATAGTCTAACGACTGTCTATTAGAGATACGGCGACAATTGCGGGATTTCTTTTTGCTTTTCTACACTTGATTGGTCTTGAGTGTGCAGACATTTAATTAATGCTCTTTAGAATTAAGAAGGGAATGTCGTCTTCTAGTCATCTTATTTAGATGTGCTGTCTTTGTTTGGTGATATTTGTAATAGAAAGTTCCTCACTCTGGGTTGTTGATTTCTTTGGAAGAGGTCGAAGATGAGTGAGTAAGCTGCTGTTCTACGAGTCCTACGAAGAGAAATGCAATGAGGAGCATCACCTTTTTAGGAGAAGTTGGACGGTTGGGCACTGCTGCATCATCAATGATGGTAAACACGGGAGTGCGTTCTTGAATCTTTGCTTCTGCCATGCTAGCTTGCTGCTTCATTTGAGTGTAGGCAGTAAAGGCATTTTGCATTTCATTTTCTAGATCGCTTTCTAGTGGTCACGCTCTTAAAGAGAAGCATCCATGTGAGAGTCTGCAAAAGCAGCATACTTATGCTGAATAGCTGTGTATCTAAGTTGTTGCGCCAAACCATGGTAGTAGTGGTAGTCGGTGCGAGCTTTATTTGTACGGTATTCAGTGATGAACTCTTGTAGATTGGTTTGTGCAACGTCTACTATTTGTTTGGCTACCTCAGGATCTTGGTCAGAAACAGCAATAGTGATAACGTCTGTCTCTTTGTCTACTGAGCAGATGATGCTACCTTGCATAGCCTTTACCATGGTTTCTTGCTCTATCGTGAGGTGATTGGGGTCTATCTTCTTGTTCGTGATGGGGTCTTCCTCCTTGCTCTCCGAAAAGATAGATTTAATACCTTTGATAGTTCCTTTTGATAACTGTTGTCCACCAAGGTTGCAGCTTTCGGTTTCTAGATAGGCAGCGTGGGTGGGATAGGCTTTCCTGATGTGTTTTGACGGGAGTTTTGCAACAGTTGGATAGAAACTTATTAGTCGATACTACATCTGGATATGTTTGGGCTGATAGCATCTTCGCTGCCCTGGTTGATGCTGCCAAAGAGGAAAGGTTGCCCATAGCCCAGAGGTTTACTATCTTTTTGAGATTCTACTGCCATGCTCACCTTTGGAAGTGTAGGGTTTTGGGGGATGCTGAAAGCTACGATAAGTCGGAAAAACTATAGAGAGAATAATATTGAGATAAAATATCTTCTTTTTGTCTCAGTACTTAATAAGGTCGATAAATTAAAGGTCGTCATACTATGCTAGAGGAAAAGAGGATAAACAGTGTATGATGATGATAGGATATTACTATCTAACACAAGATGTAAGACAACGTAGTTTACTCAGTATTTGTTTACGTCGTTGGGGAAGAATTATTGCAATATAGATTAATAGCAAGGGCAGAGAATGTGAGAGTTTGGTATATTAACCCTAGCCAATGTGATGTATATAGCAATCCAACGTAGTATACAATAGCACAGACAATGAATGAGGGAATGACGTGCATTAAAATACTTTTAGCTCCTTGAAGCAGTTCTATTTGTTCTATTATTCTTTGAGTAAAGTATCCATAAATCAGCCACGAACAAAGTGCTAATAGGGAAAAGCTATATAGCAGTGTTTCGAATGAAATAGTTATACTAAGAACAAAAGATAGCAGCTATAGTCTTCTAGCAATCTCTACGTTGAGATATAGTTGTGATTTACCATAGACTTGTATACATTTTGGTAAAAGCACAATGAGAGGTTGGAAAAGAGCCGATATTGATAGGATTTTGACAATCACGATGCTTTCTTCCCATTGAGCCCCTATTAGTAGTACAATAAAATGATCAGACGTTGCTGCAATAAATCCACTAAAGAGTAAAGCAAAAATAGTAGTCTTATTGTATAAGTGTTGGAATCTTATGGAAAAATAGACTCTGTCGTGCTTGATTTTTGCTAAAGCTGGTAAGGATACTTTTTGTAGTACTAATGCGAAGTTTGCAACTAATCCTACAGAAAACTGATCAGAACGCGAATATAAGCCTAAATGGTGTCCACCATATATTTTTCCTATAAAGTAAAGTATACATTATTATAGAATGCATCAATTAATCCTGATAAGAGAATACGTGAACCAAATGAAAATAAGTTACGTGCTGAATCTTTGGATAACTGTAGGCTAGGGAGTTGCTGAATAGAACTCCACAATACTAGAGTATAGGTGGTTTGCCTCACAATTTGTTGTACAACAAATGACCATACTCCATAGCCTTGATATAATAGCAGTAAGCCCACTATAGCCCTAAAATAGAAGATGAAGATGCAGCAACAGCTTGTGTTTTAAAGTTTATTGCACGCGTGAGCTGTGCTTTAGGAACAATGGAAAAGGCAGAGATAAAAATAATGATACCTAACCATCTGACTACGTCAGTGAGCACTGGTATATTTAGCCCTTTTGATAGCAAAGGAGCTATACCAAAGAGTATTATATAAACTACTACAGATGTAATTACATTAAGTGTAAATCCTGTGTTATAGTCAACTTGGCTTATTTTTGTCTTGCGAACCAGGGCTGTTGAAATTCCAACATCTGATATTATATTGGAAATCGTTATCAGGAGTAACGAAACTCCAATAATGGAAAAATCTTTTGGTGACAAAGCACGAGCAAGCAGGATACCAACGATGAAATTGATACCTGTGCCCGAGAAGTTGTCGATGACTCCCCAACCAAGACCTTTAGAGAACTTACTACTATTGCTCATGCGTAGTTGTGCCTTTACAGACGTGGTGAGACTATATAATGTTATCTAGATAGAAATCGCTTGCTTTACTTTTTCAATGCACTCACTGCTACTGCGGCGAGATTGGTGAGACTCATGATGAGAGAGATGAGTTGCGTGAGGTTCATGACTTGGCGTTTAGGCTTAGCAGGTACCACAATATTGCTACCTGGCTGAATGTCTCGTGAAGAGCGCACACGTTTCATGGTTCCATTCATCTGTATGGCAAATACTCTACTCTTTTTTGATTTGAGGCTATAACCACCACATTGCTCAATATAATGCGAGAGACTAGCTCCTGGAGTATAGGTTAGGGTAGTGGGATACATCACTTCACCACTCACACTTACTGTGTTGTTAAATTGCGGAATGATAAGTCGATCGCCTTCTCGAAGGATGACATCCCAACGGTCATCTCCTGGATTTAGCAATGCCGATTCTAGGTGAATTACAACATAAGGCATATCGTTTATCTGAATCTTACGGATATCAGTGCTGTCGTTGAGAGTTGCAATTTTGATTAGTTCTTGTTGCTTTAGTTTCTCTACATCTGTGAGTTGACGTTCTAGACGAGCACCTCTTGCATAAGCTTCTTTGGTTAATCCACCAACAGCAGATGAGGTCGGAGAGATATTTCTTTTGGTGACTACGTAAGTCCCTTCAAATTGTACTTCTCCTTCTACTTTCGCATGTTGTTGTTCTACATAGCCAGGTGATGTACGAACATAAACTTCATCGAAAGGCTGAAGGATGAAATCTGGTTTACCATCTATGATAAATCCGTCTTTAAGTGAGAAACTAAAGAACTGAGCAACTTGCTCTCCTGAAGCTACAGCTTTCTTGTCGCGGAAACGACGTGCTATATCTACTTTCGCAACACTGGCTTTGTCGGTGAGACCACCAGCCTGTAGAATGAGAGACTCGATAGGCTATTAGCTGCATATTGGTAAGAACCAGGGTATCTAACTTCTCCGTTGATGGTGAGAAGAAGTTCTTCATCAGTATCTTTGCGTGATGGAATGAAAACTACATCTTCATTCTGAAGAGGGATATCAGCTTCTTTATGCTGCATCAAGTCACCACCATTGAAGCTCTTCACTTCAAGGGTGCGATCAGAGCGTAAACGATGGATAATCCCTCGAGCAGGTATAGCATCTTCCGCAAGGCCTCCTGCAGTTTGAATAAGTTGACGAACTGTAGAGATGTTACCATCCATTTGATACTTGCCGGACGCATCGCTGCACCACGAACCTCTACGAGATTCTTGTAACGATCCAGCACTGAGTCTACCCAAACAGAGTCGGCATCTTGGACTTGAAATTTTCCTCTTTCAAACTCATTGAGGCTATAAATGCTCATTTCTCCACCCGACTTTCGGATGAGAGTGATATTATCGCTAAAAGCATCTCCTGTAAATCCACCAGCATATTTGAGGAGTGTGTTGACACTCTCAGTCTTTTTCATCTCGTAGAACATGGGGCGCTTCACTTTACCCGCAATATTTACTAAGCAATCATGGGTATCTACGTGAGATCACGTCGTCAGATGTTAGGCGGATGTTTCCAGAGAGCTTTCCATTGAGAATGTAGTCATAGATGTCTACTGTCGATACTAAACGTCCTTTGCGCAGCACCTTGATGCTACGCAACGTACCAATGTCATTGACTCCACCAGCCATGTATAGGGCATGAAACACTGTGGCAAAAGCAGACACTGTGTATGTACCAGGAGCTTTTACTTCACCCATGACATTCACAGTGATAGTCTTAGTTTGACCAACTGTGAGTTTTACCTGTGAGCCTCCAAAACGGGAACCCAGAGTATTACAGAGTCTTTGGTTAGCTTGTGCTACCGTGAGTCCACTTACATTGACTGGACCATACCCTTCGATATTGATGAAGCCTTCAGGAGAAACAGTGGATTCAAACTGTTTTTGCGATGCTCCCCAAACATCCACAAACACCGCATCTCCAGGCCCTAAGAGATAGTCGCTGGGGTTGCTATGTTCATCTCGGACTCAAAGAGAGTTTCTTGTTGTTGAAGATGTCACGACCGAAAAACCTTCTTCTTGATTATTGTCTAATAAGATCATAGCGTTTCATCGCCCTCTAAAAGAGTCCGGAAGAATAAAAGCTTAATTCTCATCTAAATCTAATTCTTGTTGTTCTTTTATATCGCTGGCGTTGATATGGAGTAAAAGAACTTTCATCTACTTTTTGCTTGTTTTTAGTGGGAAAGTTCTTGTTCGATTTGATAGGTTCCTCACGTACGTCTCCATTGCTTTTCCTCAAGCGTTTGGCTGTTTTACTATCTATTCCAGAGATATTAACGGCACCTGTGTATTTCTTTCTTTGCTGGCGTTCGAGATTGCGACGAATTTTCTGAATTCTATCTACAGTTATACCTCGCTCCATAAGTTGAGTTACGATTTGAGAACGAGAGTACCTTTGGCTATTTTTCTTTGACAATATGGTCCATGATTTGACCTATCTGTCATAGTGGACTGCGCAAATATGAGTCCACTACATAAGAAAGAAAGAGAAGAAGGAGGTTTGAGAGGCTTTCATAAGTTGGGTTTTGCTAAGAATTCTTAGACGCATCTTGCCTACCAGTAAAAAACACAGCAGCAGTGGCAATAATAATTTTTACGTCCGTCCAGAGTGAGGAGACGTTTTTGGTAATCTAAATCCATTTCCTGAGCGGCGAAGCATCTTATCTATGGTGTCAGTATATCCATTGTAATAGCAGCTTCGGAGGTTATGCCAGGTCGCGTGATATAAAGCCAGAGCATAACGTTGGTCGCGCTCCATTATTTTGCTTGATGTAGAAGGCGCGTTCTGGTCGGTATCCGACAAATGACATTTCTCCTACAAGAACATTCCATAACTGGGGAAGTTCATCCAAATGGTGCTTGCGAAGAAACTGGCCACATCGAGTAAATCGGTTTGGAATTTTCAATGTTCACTAGTTGCGGTCCATTGGCTTCTGCATCAAGTTCCATGGTGCGAAACTTAATGATATAAAAAGGCTTCCCTCCTTTACCTATCCGCTCCTGGCGAAAAAAGGTGCCGGGCGTCGTTATCCATTGGAGGATTAGTACAGCGATAAAAACAGGGGAAATGAGGATAATACCTACAAACGAAAAGAATAAATCAAAAACTCGTTTAGAGATGCGATGAAGTAGGGCGGGCTTCTTCATCGCATCTTTATCTTCATGAAAAGTAGAGATTGTGGTATTGTAACTATCAAGTTGTTGCATAACTAGCTAGACAGAGGTCTGGCCACTTGGTATGGGAAAACCTCATCGTTCGTTTATTTGGCTAACGCTTCTCTGTTGAATTTATTGTATAAAGAGTGCAAACAAATGAAGAAGGCTTGCAAACTAGCATTGCCTTCTCCTTAATACAGAGCTAAATTATTTAGCGTAGCTCACAGACCTTGTCTCGCGGATCACTGTAATCTTAACTTGTCCAGGATAGGTCATTTCGTTCTGGATGCGTGTAGCGATATTGTTGGAGAGGTTTTCAATCTCTTTGTCGTCAATCTTGTCAGCACCGACAATAACACGGAGTTCACGACCAGCTTGGATGGCGTATGTCTTCATTACACCTGGATAGCTCATCGCGATATTTTCCAAGTCGTTCAATCGTTTAACGTAGGCCTCTACAATTTCTCGACGAGCACCAGGACGGGCACCAGAGATAGCATCGCAAACTTGTACGATAGGAGCAATGAGTGAGGTCATCTCCATTTCATCGTGGTGAGCTCCAATAGCATTGCAAATATCAGGCTTTTCCTTATACTTCTCAGCTATCTTAGCACCATAGAGCGCGTGTGGCAATTCGGTTTCTTCATCGGGCACCTTACCGATGTCGTGGAGCAAACCTGCCCGTTTGGCCTTTTTGGGATTCAACCCTAATTCAGCTGCCATGATACCGCAAAGGTTTGCCGTTTCTCGTGCGTGTTGCAAAAGATTTTGGCCGTAAGAAGAACGGTACTTCATTTTACCCACGATGCGAATGAGTTCAGGATGCAAACCATGGATACCTAAGTCTATGGCGGTCCGTTTACCTGTTTCTATTACTTCTTCTTCAACCTGCTTAGAACACTTTGGACCAACTTCTTCAATACGGGCTGGGTGAATGCGACCGTCAGAGATGAGGTGGTGCAATGCAAGACGAACAATTTTCACGGCGTACAGGGTCGAAAGCACTAATGACAATTGCTTCAGGAGTGTCGTCTACAACGATTTCTACACCAGTGGCGGCTTCGAGAGCACGAATGTTACGGCCTTCACGGCCGATGATTCGACCTTTACTTCATCATTGTCGATGTGGAAAACTGTCACACTGTTTTCAATGGCGGTTTCGAGTTGCCACACGTTGAATGGTTTGAACGACGATGCGCTTGGCTTCTTTGTTAGCGTTGATCTTCGCCTCGTCCATAATCTCATTGATGTAGCTTTGAGCATGGCTGTGAGCTTCGGCCTTGAGCCCTTCAATGAGTTGATTTTTCGCTTCTTCCGCATACCAGAAAGTTCTTCGAGCTTTTTCTATTCCACGCTGGTGCATTTTTGCTCAGCTCTTCCTCCTTACGTTGAGCAGAGCTTCTTGATTCTTGACACGGTTTTGGTGAGAATCAAGTTCTTGTTTAGTGCGATTAATCTCTTCCTGACGTTTGTTAAGCGTCATTTCGCGTTGCTTCAACTTATTCTCGCTCTGGAGGATATGTTGATTGCGTTGTTGGACTTCTTTTTCAAGTTCAGCCTTTTTATTCAAGAATTTTTCCTTGACTTCTAGGAGCTTTTTTTCCTTTATCACCTCTGCTTCTTTAGAGGCTTCGTTGGAGTTTTTGTTGGTAGATAGATGTCAAGACGTAGCGGAAACAGAGATATCCTCCACCTCCACCAACGATGAGTGCTACCAAGGCTATGATAAAATAAATCATTATCGTGGAAAGAATTATGTCTTGTTGGTTATCGGGGTAAAAATTGCGAGAGAGATTAGCGACTCTTTCTAATCTTCATTGAGCACCTCTTCTACGTCTAAGTTGAGTTGTTTCATCGAAGACACGAGTGGATCTCACCTTTTTCTCCTGTGTTGCAGTTGAAGTAGCTGCACAGCTATGTCCACAAGCACAGTAGTGCTATAGCGTTCAGCACTACGATTAGGCTGTGCTGTGCGATATTTATTGAATTTGCTGTTGATTAAATCAGCCGCCTTACGAAAGAGTTCCTCCTTTTCACGGAGCACAGTGTACATATAAGGCTGATTATTAATCAATAGTCTGATTTGTAATTTGTCGCTTGTGTTTGGCATCTTAATCTACTGTCAAACCTACACATTGAGCAAAAGCTATGCACTTATCAATTTCTCGAATGAGCTTGTTGATTCGCTTTGTGCAGCTTGGTTTTCGCCGTTGTGATTTCTATCATTTTGGCCATTTTGAGATTGGCATATTGCTGCTCTAACGTAGCAATACGCTGTTCAATTCTAGTGCACGGGATTTTTCTTCATTCAAAGCCAGAGTTCAACTCGTCATTATGTGCAAGAACTTCTTTGTGCTTGTTGATGAGTTAGCGCACTCGTGCTCAAATTGATGTAAAATCTTTTCTTCTTCGGCAGTCATAGCAGTCATGAATCCTTCAATGAATACTCTTGCCAAAGTTTACGCATCTTTATTGTCGGTCTTTGGCTCTTTCTTGCGAGCATCAGCACATTGTAGACGAATTCGGTCATCCACGCATGAATATCCCAATTGAGCTTGATAGCTACGCATTCATCACGGCTTTTTGCACACTTGCATCGCTCCAAGAGTTTTTGAGTGAAAATATCACGCACAGATTTTTCTGTAAGATTACGCAACGCTCCGCGCAAGAAAGAAGGAAGGCGAAATTTCCAATTCATAAGATTGCCCATGAGCATCATAAGTTCTTGGGTGAGATCCTTGAAACTGAAAAGATAGGGTTTGCATATCATTTACATTTCTGCAACGACGCTTGATGCTTTCATCAATTTCTTTGAAAAACTGTCGGAGATACCATAAATCTCGTTCATCATTTTCTTGCACTTACTCTTTTCAGCTAGACCAATTTTGTTGTTGAGAGTCTGCACTTTAAGTGTTTGTTTGAAAACTCTGAGGTCTGGTAAAGCACGGAGATCGCGAAGTCCGAAAGACGAAGCCATGACGGCTTGATAATATACACGGATGAGTGTCATGAAATCCTCGGTACCTCCCACGCGCCAGCCTTGATCTTGTACGCTTTTCTTGGAGCTACCAAAGAATTTAGAGAAAATTCCCATAGGGTTGTAGCTTGAAGAGCATTAAAAAATGCTCGTTGTTTCATTGATAATCCAATAGTTAGAGCGATTCTTATGAAAAACGCCTTTATATCTTCCTGCAAATTTAGCATTTATTCTTCATTCTGCCAAACCCAACAGGAGAAACCCTATAGTTTTCCTTGCTTAGCAAGGATGTTCATGATATTGGCTGGAGGTAGATTCGCTTGGAGTTGACGTTTCATGAAGTCCATGTAAGGGGCTACATGGTGAAAAATAATGTTGCCATCAGCGCACAAAATAGGGATGTCCCCATTCTCCTTCTTGACTTTGCGTAAATCAGTGAGGGCAGTCACCATTACAGCAAATCTCCATTCGCAAGTTTTTGCATTGCTGTGTGAGTAGTCTTCGTTTATTCTCTCCAAACTCTTTTTGTTCGGAGCTGATACCCTATAGATTCCAATGTTTGTTGCATGATATTCCCTAGTTTAAACTCCGGAAATACATAGTGATCACAGGCATAGACATCTCCATTGTGTTCCATGGCAGTGGCATGTCCACAGGTCTCTGCCATTGTGCACAGACTTCCAGGCACACCCATCCATCCTGCTAAGGTAGAATCAAAAATTTGTACAAAAACTCTCCCACATCATGGCGCACCCACTCATCAAAAATGGTAGTTAAGAAATTACCCCACGCTTTAGGCGAAACGCTGAAAGGAGCCATCTCGGCTGTTGTCAATCCCTCGATAGGAGAAGCTAGAAGTCTTCCATCGGGATGTCGATAGATGCGTTCCACAATAGGGGTAAACTGTAAATAGTCGCAACCTATCGACTTGAAAAAATGATAGAAAGCTAATGGATCTTGAGTATTAAAATCATTTGCAACTGCCATGGCGTTCCAGTCTACGCCAATTCGTTGCAATAGTTCTACTCCACGCATTACCTGTTTCCAAAGTGCCACGACCAGAGCGAGAGAGTCTATAGTGGTCATGCATCTCTTGTGTTCCATCTATGGAGATGCCGACAAGAAAGTTGTTGCTTTTTAAGGAAGTTACACCAGTCGAGTGTAAGTAGAGTTCCATTTGTTTTGGAGAGCATTTTCTATCGTCTTTCCTTGCGCATGCTTCTCTTGTAAACGCAGAGCACGATCATAGAAACTCATGGGGCGCACCAAGGGTTCTCCACCGTGCCAAGTGAGAGAACATTGTTTGTGGGTTGAGCTGCGATATAATCATGGATATACTTTTCGAAAGTTCGTCAGCTCATCTCTTGTTTGCCTGATGCAGCATAGAGCTTTTTGTTTCTCGAGGTAATAGCAGTAGGTGCAGTCCAAGTTGCAAGCCGAACCAGCTGGTTTAGGCATCAAATGAATAGGGTGCATGTCTATGGAAGATGTGATGGATATTGCTCGCCGTTAAAGGCCTACAATGCGTAAGAATCAAAAGATTCTAAAAGGATTCTTTATGTTTCTCTTCTACTATCTTCCCTTGGCTTTGCAATCTATGAAGAATAGATGTAAGCCCTGAGAGGTAAATGGTGAAGTAAACATGAAATGTAAAGCCTTGAATCTCGATAGTTTTGGCTCTAAAAGATCAACGTGTCTTTGCTCCGTTTCATCTAAGAGGGAGCAGGACACGTTGAGAAAAATCATGAAATAGAGGATAAAAACTAACTATTACAAGTTATCTTTTCGATATCTTTGAAATACTTGTAAGTACCCACTTTAAGTTCTTCGCAAGCAGCCTCATCACACACGATAATGCCGTGAGGGTGAGTTTGCAGAGCTGAGATTGTCCAAGCTTGACACACAGGACCTTCGATGGCAGCTTGCAAAGCTCGAGCCTTATTGTGGCCATTGCAGAGGATGAGCACTTCCTTAGCAGCCATCACTGTGCCTACGCCGACAGTGAGTGCAGTGGCAGGCACTGCATTAGGATCACCACCGAAGAATCGGCTGTTAGCAATGCGAGTGTCTGTGGTAAGTGTCTTCTCACGTGTAAGGCTGTTGAGCGAAGAGAAAGGCTCGTTAAAAGCAATGTGACCATCAGGGCCAATGCCACCGAGGAAGAGGTCGATACCACCAAAGTCAGCAATCATTTGTTCGTAGCGAGCGCATTCCGCTGCCAAATCTTCTGCGTTACCATTGAGGAGGTGTACATTTTCCTTGGGGCAATCGATGTGGTTGAAGAGGTTGTTGGCCATGAAAGTGTGGTAGCTTTCAGGGTGATCTTCGGGAAGACCTACGTATTCATCCATGTTGAAGGTTACAACGTGTTTGAAGCTTACGCGACCTTCTTGATAAGCCTTGACGATGGCTTTTATACATGCCCATAGGGCTAGAGCCAGTGGGCAATCCCAAAACGAAAGGTTTTTCAGCTGTAGGCTTTGCTGCATTGATTTTGTTTACAACGTAGTCAGCAGCCCATTGTGACAATTTAGCGTAATCGGGTTCGATAATAACTCTCATGGTTGAAAGAAAGTATGTATGTTGTTTTTATTGAAAATAATTATCGACAAGGTCAGTTGTCTTATTGACCATACAAAAGATAAGCATTTTTATTTGATATTAAGATTAACCTCTTTCCTTTTTCTACATAATGTCTATACTTTTTCGAGATGAATCGCTGTGATTTTTTTATGTTTTATGCGCTCTATGCATCTCCGAGATTTCTATTGAGAACTCGGAGATTATCTGAAAAAGTAGGAGATTTTCATACTAACCTCGGAGATTTGTTGTAATTCTCCGAGAAAGGGAAGATCTGTTCTTATGGTCATGAGTGTGACTTTTGTGTCATTTCATGCTAAAGAGATTGCATTGCTTATCCTTTATTGTAAAGGTTCTCCAGCATAGAAGTCTAAGATTTTGGTGCGGAAAAAGATAGTCGTAAGTAAGCAGTGAGGCGTTGAGTTGCTGCATTAGTATGTTTTTGCGCGCTTCATCATATTCGGTGCCATTGGCTTTCCCTGCTTCATATTTCTTTGTCACAAGGTTGAGACTCGTTTCTGAAGCTTGTTCTGCTATCTTGGCAGCAGTCCACTTTGTTGTGCTGCAACAGCGTTGTAATAGGCATTTTGAATCTCTTTATACAGCGTTTTTGAGATTTTTCTTCCTCCAATTGTTGATTCACCACTTCGAGCTTTGCCTGTTTTCACACTATTGCGCGTGCTGTATCGATCAAAGATGGGGATGCTGAGTGAGAGTGCAAGAGAGGAAGCGAAGATTGTTGCGAATCTGTCTATTGAATGCTTCGTTTGTGAATCCCGAAGTATTGTAGTAATTAGTGCCCAGACCAGCAGAGAGGGAAAGGGTAGGAAGATAACCCTGAACGTGCCACCTTCACTCCCATTTCTGCAGCTTCTGTGCGAAGTTTTGCCACTTGCAGTGCAGGACGCTGGGGAAGTGCGAGTGCAAACACTGCATCGGCACTTTCTGGCAGATGAGGAAGTTGTAGAGAAGCAGGCGAAGCAATGTGCAAACTGTCTGGTGTGGAGAACTCAAGCAGTTGGGAGAGTTCGAGTAATGCCAAGTTATATTGACTCTCTTCTTGCACTAATAGAGGCTTGGTCTTGCGCCACTCGCGATTGTGCCTCACTGAGTTCCACTTGTGCCGCCTTCCCTGCCTGAATCAGACCAATAAGACGACTCTCTTGGAGTTGAGATAGCTGCAAGTTGGTCTTTGCTTGTTGCAGCAATTCTTGTTGGTAGAGCACTTGGAAGTAGGCTTGTGTCACTTAGCAATCCCAGGCTTTCACTCAGTCGTTCGATATCTGCTGTGGCTGCTTTCAGATTGAGTTCTGCGCGTTTGCGCTCGTTGCCAATACGAAAGCCCGTAAAGTGGGCATATCGGCATGCACTCCCCAAGGAAGAAGAGTAGGTGTTGCGGGTATCATAGGTGTTGTTGGCGGTGAGTCCGCGTCCGAGCGATAGATTTTGGTTAAAACTACCGCCCACTTGGGGAAGTCTAGCTTGTTTGGCAGACTCCAAGGCTATCTTTTGCTGCTGTTGTCCCACTTGCGCTTGTCGTACACTGACATTGCGTGCCACAGCGAGTCTATGCATTGACGCAGCGTAAGCGTTTGCGCGCCAACCATTAGCGGAAAGCCTGCAGTGAGGAGCATAAATATGATTTTCTTCATAATCGAGACTTGTGTATGGGGGATGAAACCTTAAGAATCTGATCGACCATTAGATTTATTTGTCAGTGGTTGCTTCTTGTTGGTTGCCGCGCACTACGGTCTTTGGTGGTGAGTCCTTTGAGAATCTCAATGTTTACGCCATCGGACAAGCCAACAGTCACCTCGCGACGTTCAAATGTTTGAGGAACAGCGCCTGGCTTGCTTGTCACCACGCAAACTACGGTCTTGTTGTTCCTCGTGAACAATCGCACTTTCGGGCACTGTGAGCACGTGTTTGCGTGCCTCCAATACGATGGTAGCGTTGGCACTATAGCCAGCGCGGAGCTGATGACCACTGTTGGGGGCAATAGCTCCCTTGATTTCAAACTGATTACTTTGGGTGCCAGCGCTCACTTTAGGGAGCGATGAATTCCAGCTTTGCAGACAACGTAGCGTCGGGCAAAGCACCAACGGAGATGTCCATGGACATTCCATTAGTGAGTAAAGCCACTTCTGTTTCGTCAATGGTGCCTTTGAAGAGCAAGTCTTTCATGTTTGCCACCGTCGCAATCGTTGTACCTTCGTTGAAGGTGTTGCTCATAATTACCGAGTTACCCACTTTCACAGGGACATTAAGGATGATGCCATCAATCGTAGAACGAACCAAAGTTGTGGATTGTGCTGCCATAGAGCGGCTCACACCTTCTTTAAGAATCTGCAGTGCCTCTGTTGCATTCGCCAATTCTTCTTTGTTTTGACGAAGCGCCAAGTGCGATTTCTCCATCTCTTCGGTAGAAATGAGCTGCTGATCGTGGAGTTGTTTGTTGCGGTTGTAGTCGCGTTGAGCTTGTGCCAAGTTCAGTTGCGCCAATCGCACGCGATTTTCTGCCGAGTTGAGCGAACTCATGTCTGGAATCACTTTCACACGCGCTATCAGCTCTCCTTTTTTCACCGACTGTCCAGCTTCTTTGTAGAGTTCCGCCACGATGCCAGAAATCTGTGGTTTAATGTCCACTTCGTTGCGCGGTTCTATCGTCCCCGTTGCCACGGTGGTGCGTTGAAGGTTGTTGTAGGCAGGAGCAATCTCTTCAAAAGTTGCTTCTTTCTTTTGCGTCTTATTGTAGAGGAAGACAAAGGTGCCAATAAAAATCACTCCAAGAAGAATGAGACCAATGATTTTAATCGCTTTTTTCATGATGCAAGAATATAACTTGTTGTTAGGAATATGAGGAAAGAATGAGGTAGTGCTAAAAGGGTCTTATTCATCGCGGATAGCATCAATAGGTTTGATGGCAAGTGCTCGAAGCGAAGGAGCTATGCCTGCTAAAACCCCAATGAAGGAAAGGGCAAACAATGCTCCAACCGCTACTGGGAAGCTGATGAAGAATCCGCCACTTGGGTAAGATTCCGTCATAGAAAGTGCAGCTATGTCTATACCGCTCAAAATCCACACCGATATAATGATGCCACCTATACCAGCAAGTAGAGTAATGACCACGCTCTCAGTCATGATTTGAGAGAGTATGTCGCGCGGTTTGGCACCGATGGCACGGCGAATGCCGATTTCTGTGGTGCGTTCTTTCACGACTACCATCATGATGTTGGAGATACCAATAGCACCAGAAAGCAAGGTGCCGATACCGATGAGCCAAACAAGGATGCTAATTCCTGAAAAGAGTGCTGTCACCATTTGAAACATCGATTCCATGTTGATGCTCATATAGGCTGCGGTGTCTGTAGGATCCACAGAGTGTCGTTCACAGAAAAATCTTTCCATTTGTGGTTGAATACTGCTGATTGACACATTATCTTTCACCACCACTCCGATAATAGCGATGTCATTGCCCGATTTCGTTAAGTTTTTGAGCTACAGAGAAAGGGATAAACACCGAATAGCTGCTATTCCCACCCACACCAAAAAGTGCTGATGATGTGAAACACCCACTACTTGCAGATACATACCCCCAGATTGTACGTACTTTCCTAGAGGGTTAGGGTCGTTGGGGAAAGAGTCGCGATGCAATGTTTTTACTGAGCACACATACACGTCGCTGATTCACCACATCTGCCATCTGAATGAAAGCGTCCCCATCACGATGTGAGGGATTTTTCAATTTGATCATAGTTGGGATATACTCCTTTCAGTGATACATACTCCTTATGTTGTTTTGTGGGTCATTTTTCTGTGAAGAGCCCCCAACACCATAGGCGTAGCGAGTTTCACCCCTGGCACGATTTTAGGTAGTGCTTCTACATCACTCAAATGCAACATCCAAGAGCGGTCTACTTGAAATCCCTTGTAGGGCTTCGTCGTTTTCCCTGGAATGAAGAAATATGAGTTTTGTGCAAAATCCATTGAAATTGGCTTCTAGTATTGCTCGAAAAACCATTACTACCACCATGAGGGATTGTGAGCATAAAGATGCCCCCAAAAATACTCCGAAGGCAGTGAGCAAGGGCGCGACTTTGTTGCGACTCAGGGTTTGCCAGATTTCAGACCATTTGTCGAGATCAAGATAGTCATAGTCTTGAATTTAGGAGGATAGGGGATTTTTATTTGGCATTGAGTGCCGTAATGGGCTTGATTTTCACAGCTCGTCTTGCAGGGAAGAATCCTGCCAAAAGTCCAGCGATGATGAGTGTCAGCAAAGCGGAGAACGCTATGCCAATGTCTATAGTAGGATCAAGGAAGGTGTAGAATCTGAAATTGATAAATTCTGTGACTTGTTGCCCTGACACTACATTCATCCATTCGGTGGCAGCAATTCCAGCTACAAGACCGATGTAGCCAAAAAACAGCGTGATGACAACACTTTCAGAAAGTACTCCGCGAGTATCGCCTGAGGACGTGCGCCCAGTGCTTTGCGGATACCAAATTCTTTAGTCCTTTCTTTAACGGTGATGAGCATAATGTTCGAAATACTCACCACACCGCTCATCAGCGTGAGCAATCCGACCACCCACAAGGAACGTCGTAGCATCGTGGAAGCAAAGTTTTGCTCTTTAGCTCCTTGTGCATTGCTGTCTATCCACACAGCTCTGTCATCGTCTTCTGCGAAATCATGGCGAGCACCAAACTTTTTACGCCATGCCTCTTTCAAAGCTTCAAAAGGTTCATCTACTTCGGGCATGTAAGTTTGTACTATGATCTCTGGAATATTCAAATCCCGTGTGAAAGATGGTGCGATAAGTAGTAAATGGAATATGACAGCGGCTCTGCCCTTTATTACCATTAGACTCCAATACTCCCACCACTTGGTAGGACACAGAGTCAATGTTCAGATAATCTCCAATAGCGGCCTCAACGCTTCCGAATGTTTCTTCTGCACTATAGTCGGGTATCACCACCACTTTACGTTGCTCTTTGAGGTCTAGTTCATTGATATATCGTCCCTTTGCGAGGGATAATCGTTCTATGTTGTAGGCTTCAGGAGATTGTCCGTATAGGGTTGTTTTGAAATAATGTTGGTGTGCAGAAGCTGTTTTTTCTGAGCTAGTTAGTTTACCAGCAGTAGACTTCACCTTGCTCTTTGCCACTATCGCTGTGTTGTCAACGTCTATGTTGTCAAATTTAATGTTGCGATCTTCTTTCCAACCTTTGAAGGGTTTAGATGTATAGCCCGGGTAGATGGATATAGCATCGGTGCTAAACATCTGATTGTTGTGATTAAAGGCATGAATCAGCCCATTCCCTGCTCCGAGGAGGACGATGAGCAGAAAGATACCTACGACACACTCAAGCCTGTGAGCGCAGTGCGGAGCTTGTTTTGTTGAGTCGTATGAAAATGTCGTGCCACATAGTTCGCTACGTTATAGAGGTGACAAGAAAGGCAAACTTTCTTGGAAATAGTCAAAAGGATGGGGGCTTGATGGTGCTATTTCATCAAATCTCCAAAAAGGCTGCATCGCATTGGGATTATTTTCTTCGATGCGTCCAATCACACCGTCTGAAAGGTGAATGATGCGTTTGGTGCGATAAGCCACACCACTTTCATGGGTCACCACTATGATGGTGCGTCCTTCGGCATTGAGGTCGGTGAGCAATTGCATCACCTCGCCCGATGTCGTGGAGTCCAAAGCACCTGTGGGTTCGTCTGCCAATAGAATCTGAGGATTAGTAATGATGCTACGTGCTATAGCTACACGCTGTTTTTGTCCGCCCGACAATTCGTTGGGCAAATGATGTGCCCAATCTTTGAGTCCCAAACGGTCGAGATGCTCCATCGCAATTAGGTTTCGCTTCTTGCGCGATATCCCTTGGTAGTAGAGAGGAAGCGCCACGTTTTCAAGTGCAGTCTTGTAATTGATGAGATTGAACGATTGGAAAATAAAGCCAATCATTCGATTTCTATAGTCGGCTGCTTTATTTTTCTGAAAGGTTTTGATGGAGTGTTCCATTGATGTAGTAGTTGCCCTCATCATAGTTGTCGAGAATGCCGAGGATATTGAGTAGGGTAGACTTGCCCGATCCTGAGCTTCCCATGATGCTCACGAAGTCACCTTCATCAATGTCGAGGTTTATGCCTTTAAGCACGTGTAGAGGTTGTGCAGCATAGTAAGTCTTATGTAGATTTTCGATGTGAATCATAAAGCAGAACTTTAATATAATGGTTGTGAAGCGTGACTTTCTAACGCACGAAGCTGAATCGTGTACTAATACTCAGACACCTCAATGCCATGCGGTGGGCAATGAGGTGTCCAGAGCAAAAGAATCTGAATGAGGTGTTGTCTATAACAACAGCCTTTAAGGTTAAGTGTTATTTGAAGTGGTTGCGAGCCGATCACCAAAGACTTCGTGCTTAATGACACGCTGAGGTTGTAGTGGAGTGTACCACCGTTGTTGAGTTCAATAGATGCTCGCTTGGTACTCAAACGATCGGCTTGGATTTTACCGCCATTGTTGATTTCAAATTTTCCTGTGCTGGCAGAGCCTACGATGTCGATGTTACCGCCATTGGAAACCTCAAGATCAGCATAACCAGACCTGACACCATTTACTTTGATGTCTCCACCGTTATTCACGTCCATTTCGAGGTTAGACACGTTGACATTACTCAGTTGAACAAGACCACCGTTGTTTACATCAACATCAAGTTCTGAAGCTTTCAGACCGAGGTAGTTTAATTGTACCACCATTGTTCACCTCGAGGCTCAATTTTCCAGTTATTCTAAGTGGAGCTGCGATGTCGATTACACCACCGTTTTCGAGTTCAAAATCCTTAATGGAATATCCAGTGATGGTAACCACCGTTTTCTCATTGTGTACAGCAGTATGATCGGCATAGTTGATGGTCAAATCATCGTCATTTACGATTACGACAACTTCTGATGGATCAATACGACTTGTGGTCACGACAATGCTAGGTTTGCCACCAGGCACGTATCTTAGCGTGATACCATTGCTCACTGTAACGCCATCGAAGCGAGGCAAGCGACCTACAGAGCGGGTCCCTCCTCCTTGAGCATTAGAAGTGGAAGCAGAAGCTGCATAACTGAGGTTCTGCTGAAGTAGGAGCTGATGCTTGGTTGGCAGCAGATTGCGGAGTGTGCATCATGCGATGGCAAGAAGCAAATGTTACAGTGGCGAAGAGGCCAAGCGCAAGAGAAAAGATAATTCGTTTCATAATTGAAAAGTTTTAGTTGATTTTGTGTTGATAAAATGGGAGATGGATCGAAAGACCGTTGTAGGAAAGAGTAGAAAAGCCTAAATACCCTCGCTTCATGAGTATAGCTGTGTCATCCAGTTCGTACTGGTCATTCATTAGCAATTGTTGTAGGCGGTCCACTACCTTGCTAAGAGGTATGTGGAGGTGTTGCATTTGGTGCGCCAAATCTGGTAGTAATTGATTGAGCAAGTCGTCTTGTCGCAAATCACTAATGATTTGTATGGCATCAGGACTTACTAAATGATCCTAAGCCTCTTTTTGTTGTAGAGAATGCCTTTTTGCACTAATACATCGAAAGCCTTAACCGTGGTGTTTACATTCACCTGAAGTAGTGCACTATAGTCACGCCTCCAGGCACACGTTCATCGGCGGTGTACTGTCCTGCGAGGATTTCGTCCATCAGTCGTTCTGCAATTTGCAGATAAATGGGTTGTCCGTCGCGGAAATTCATATTAAAAACATTTTGAGGAGAAAAATGGGATTTATTGTCCATACCAGTGGCGAGGGCATGAGCGAGGCGCGTTTACGGATGCGATAGCCAGAAAGTAGAGATTGAGCACAAACCACACTAGACCAATTATCCAGTAGGTTGAGTACATTAAGTCTAATGTATGCTTCAAACTTTCTTCTGAATTTTCATAGGAAGTATGAAGATCGCCCAATATTACAAACGAACTAATTGTGACAAATATGACAAATACTATGAAGGATAGTAAGGAGGTCATGATGGAATGACTTCTGCGGAGCTCCCTCCCCATAAATAAATGCTCCAAAGCATAACCAGAGTGTAGATTGGAAGTATTTGTATTGACCAATCTCCTAGCATAGGGTGAAAACCATCTATACTCTCAAGGGACAGCAGAAAGTTGTCGCCTATCTTGCTTAGCATTTCGGGGAGAAACCATATATAGTCGAAGTCATAGGCTTCCACCACTAGATAGCCCGCGATGTCGGTAATAAGCAAGGAAATAAATGTGAGCAAGACACTCCCAAGGTTGAATAGTATAAAACGTGATAATACTTTTTCTGCGGTAGTAGCTGGAATCATTAGCTGTCCGATTCGCTTACCACGTTCTGTGTTGAGAGAAAGCACTGAAGTCGCACTGAATACGAATGCACAGAAGATAGCAAAATGCCCAATTGTAGACATACTTACTGACATAGAGTAAAGCGAGGTGGCCATGATTTCCTCAACGCTCATGTAGTTGGAATACGTAGTGAAAGCGTTGTAGAAGTCAATAAGAGTAGGGCTATGAGGAAACCTACTTGTAGTCCCAGGTAATAGCGCAGGTGTATTTTCCAATGTTCCCCCACTTGTTGGCGTAGCAACCATCCTACACGCTGAAAATTGATTTTGAGAAAATCCATAATCCTATTATTTAGAGGTGAAACATTATTGATTATATTGTTCAGTACTATTAGCTGCAACTTCTGCTTTTTGTAGTAAGTCAGGATATTGCACTAGTGCATTAAAGAGAAGCTCCAAATTGAGTGGTGTTTCTTCTTTGCCTCTAGCTGGTGCAATGACTGCCGAGCCAGAAAGAGAAGGTTCAACATAGAGGGCATCATCAATGGAAGCACCAAAGGTCGCTGTTCAAATCTAAGTAATTGACTCAATTGAGTGGTAGAAGTATCTACCAGTAGATGCAGTCCTTCGATAAGTACCACGTGATCTATGAGTTGTTCTACATCGTGCACTTGGTGAGTTGAAATAATTATAGTGCGCTCATCGTTCATCTGCGAGGATATGGTGCGGCGAAATTGCATCTTAGAAGGAATGTCTAAACCATTTGTGGGTTCATCCATAAGCAAGTATTTGGTGTTAGTGGCAAGTGCAAAAGCCATGAACACTTTCTTTTCTGCCCCATGGAGAGTGCGCCGAGGTGAAGCGCTGTGGGTAATTCAAAGTCACGGAGAACCTGATGAAGCACTTCTTCTGAGAAGTTGGGATAAAACACACGATTGTTTTTGATGAACTCTCTAAAGCTCACTGCTGGAAGGTTAATTTCTTCTGGTACAATCATGAGATTCTGCAACATCTCTGATTTCTATCTTGTGAAAGGTAGCCATCTACCATCACAGTACCTTGTTTTTGAGCGTAGTAGTCCAGATATGAGGTAGAGGAGGTGGACTCTACAGTGCCATTTCTTCCAAGTAGCCTCATTATTTTTTCCGTCAGGGACGTTGAGGAGAATCTGAAAGCACCTTGTAGTGAGAATTGCCATAGTCAAAGTGCAGATTCTGAATAGATATCATATTGCTTCTTTATGTTTGAATTTGACTTTCGTTATAGTGAAACTACAACTTTCACCTTTGTGTTTTGGTGTAATAGTGTTGTGTTACACTGCGAAGGTCTGTTTTTATTTTGAGATGCACCAAATCTTGGTCAAGAAAAATGAGATGAAAAATGAAAGATTTAACATTATAAAAGGTGTAACTTTGTTTTACTTGTGCGTTTGTCTAGTATGTGTGTCGTGGTTAGTCCTAGTATTGTAACTAAAGAATAGGATTTTCTCATTTCACTACGCGTTGCTTTCTATTATATATGGGTCATAAAAGGTAGAAAGTGAAAAATCGGCCTTAAAAGAATGAAAATTGCTGTTCTTTTATTGGAGAAAGCTGTGGATGCTGTTGTTTTGTTTGGTTAGGATGGCAAACAATGGATTGTATGATCTTGGGGCAGAAGTGACGTGAGTTAGGATAATGCTATTCTAACTCGCGTTTAGATTTATCTTTCAATCTTGAGTTATACGAGGGGAAGTTTCTCACGCACGCGTAGCACGCGCGCGTATTCCCAGAGATTCTGAATTTTTGCTTTCACAACCTTCACATTGTTGACCGTTTAGAGCTACAAAGTTTTCTAGATGACCTTGACTGCAGGGGTAGTCTTTTTGGGGGATTATATGCTAAAACCATTCGCGTTTTGAGCGAATTCTTAAAAATGTCCGAAAGGTAGCTTTAATGCTTTGTCTGATAGTTTTTACACAGAAATCTGTGAAGGTTGTGAAAGTAAAAAGAGTAAAATCCCTGTTACGCGCGCGCGAGAAAGATGGTGAAAATTGAATTGTAAAAGGATGTGAAGTTGAGAAGTCCTGTAAATAGAAGTGTCGAAGTATGCTCGGAGAAACATAATAATAATCTCCCACATAGATTAGAAAACGTCGGAGATTTTCCAATTTATGTGGGAGATTTTGGAGGATTGTCGGTAGAATTTTGGACACGTCCTCCTGTGCAGATATCCGTATGTAGAGTTTAAGCGGATACCATAGTATTAGTGCATCACCTTTCGTCCTCCTTCAATCAAGATTTGTCCAGATTTAGGAGTAGAAATACGACGTCCTGTGAGGTCAAAGATGGGGGTGTTCCATGTATTTTTCGTACTAAGCTGAGGACTCACAATTCCTGTAGGTTTAATATTAAAACTAGGAGCATGGCCTAGAGCCGTTGCACGAATGATGTAGGCACGGAAGGGACGTTGCCTAGTCGTAAGACGGTAGTAGGCTTTTTCTTCACCAGAAAGAGCGTAGACAATGGCTGATGTGGCAAGTGGTGGCGTTGTCACTGATCCGCTAAGCACATTTTCGTCTTGGGTAAATGCAGGTACAGCCACCTTACCTAAACTGATTTGGAAATGCACATGATGAGCATTGTCTTTTTCTAGCAAGAAGGCTGTGTTGGCAGGGATTTCACCTGTAATCTTGTGCAAGTCGAGTTGTCCATCTTGAATTGTAGCGCGATAGGCAGTCCCATCTGTGATGGTGCCTTGCACAGGAGTGTAAAAACTAGCCATACCATGAGGTGCCAAGGTGATAGGAAGGTTATTCACTCGTTTCTGCCTCCATTGGGGTGGAGAGTGTCACGTCAGAAATTTTCATGCCACGAGGGCGAATTTGTCCATCTTGTTGCACCCAATGGAAGGACTTCCCATCTGTCCTTCGGGCGCGAAGGTGAGCACTTGGTTCCAGTCCGTTCTGTTCCGTTCCCATTGGAGCATGCGCCCCGAGAGAGAGAGACAATGTAGTCGCCTTCGCGATAGAAGATGGCACGGAGTTTTGTCTCCTCATCGTTGAGTTGCGAAGTACTGAGGCTACTTTCGTCTACATTTCTTGGGCTAGGTGCTACCACATAGGCAGATTTTAGTAGGGAGTTTTAGTGTGAAGAATTCTTTTGCTGTGGCACGTAAGCCGTTTGTGTTTCGGGCTTTGGGCTAGAATAACTGAGACCAGAAAAAGTTTTTGCGCTCCAGAAGAAAATGGAACTTCGAGTTGGTCACCATTTGCAGTTGTTGCACAGACGACGAGGGTGTAGAGCTTTGTCGTTATTGACGGCAAGTTTGTCGTTCTTCAACCATAGAGTTTTGGGGAAACTTACTTGGTTGCCATTGATGCTAGAGGTTGTCGAGGAAGTTAGACACTAGGGGAACTCTGAATTCCCTGTGAGCTGTTCCTCAAAAATAGCATTTGAGCTTGCCATTAAAATGCGTGCGTTGCTCTTGTTACTAATGGTTAAGCCAAAGGTGAAGTTCTGATTCATTGGAATATGGCTCTGTGCATAAGCATCACCCGAACCATCTAGAAATGCTGTTCTTGTCACCAATAGTTGAGAAGTCTGCAGGGAAGGTTTCACTTCAAGAGTGGTAATCGTGTGAGTGTCCTTCCTTCACGTCCAACCAGAGGTCTTCATTTTGTTGAATTAGTGCATCTTTTAGCCCACAGCATTTGTGCCTTCACCTTGTAGGTTCCTGGAGTGAGAATTGGAGGGATGTTGAGGGTTAGCGCAATTTGTTTGGTTTCGAAGTCAGACATTTCCACCTCTGCGGTTTGTGTCGTATATACTTCCACCCTTGTGCATTGAGCAACGATAGCTTTAGTGTAGACGCTTGTATGCTGCCTGCAGAATATTGATGGGGCACAAGAGTTTGGTAGACTCGCCTGCACGTAGTGCTGTGGCACTTACAGGTTTACCATTCCATACATAACCAGCTCCTGTGTAGTATTCACGTAAGATATGGGCTTTCCCGTTTTCAATTTTTAGAGCCAAATTAGGCATCTTGCGAATGGGGAAAAATTGGCTTGCGTTGGCTTGAGCGCTAGGTTGACAAACTGGAGCGATGCTATAACGACCTTCTGGCGGTTCTTTTGACATCGAGGTCGGAAAACTAGAGGAGTTTGGTAGAGTCCGGAATTAGGTAAACTGAGAGTTGTAGCATTGTAAACGGGATCTTTCATCGGTTGTTGCTGCTCATTGTAGATGACTAAACCGATTTTTCCATCAAATGTCCCACCATTGTTGTAGATATAATTGCGTGATACCTGCAGTGGCTGCTGCTGAGGCTGAATTTTAGCCTGTGAATCTACGAGTCGAAATTCAGTACCTTCATTTCCTGTGAGTTTAGGCGAAGTTTTTTTAAACTCAGTGGGTAGGGTGCTTGTGCCATTCTTAAGAGGATGGACTAAAATGGCTTCCATACCTTTACTAAAACTGAGGGGTTGTCCATTAAATTCTGCTCCAGAATTCTGTACATTGATGGCATCCAAAGAGTAATATCCATCAGCTGAACCGCCCCATCCAAAGTTCATGTGGGTGAGACCCTTTTCGTCGTAACCATCAGCCACCCAGGCATGTCCGCTCTTACCAGCGATTGGAGTCCAGATAGAGTGAACGGGATAGCCATCACACTGATTTGTGAACAATCTTTGAAAAATGAGTGCCTTCAGATGATTTGGAAAGAAGAGCAACATCGTATTGGAAATGCTCTTGGAGTGCTTCTTTAGCATTCCAAGTAAGGGTGCCACTATACCAAGGTGTATATTGCATTTGGGTGGCTATACCTACATCTTTCATCAACAAAGCTACTGCTTGTTGCTCCTCTGTGCTTTCAGATGACGTCGTGTTCATCGCGCATGAGACTCCATTTGTATTCAGACTGTGAAAAGTCTGCCCGAGGAGTCTATCTTGATAGTGCGTCACGGTGTAGGAGACTTTTCCACTCCTGAGACCATTGTGAAGCACTGCATGATTTGCGCTGCGCGCAGTGGCCACACAGCCAAATGGGATAAAGGTTTCTCTAGAGGTGGGACAAATGTTGTTGGTTGTGGAAAATCTTGGCTCCACTGTGTTTTTGAGCAGTGGTAGCACTGTTCGAAGCTGTGGAGCGGTTCTTTCTCTCTGCTCTTTGGGGCATGTTGCTGCAAGGCAGTAAACGCGTTTGTTGGTGAGCTTCGAGAAGATGGCGTGCACCTGGATTGAGTGCTGTAGTATCGAGTTGGTGACGATCACTGTAAGCTAACGCCCATAGCATTGTCAGCTGCTACAAAACAAAGCCTTGACCTTTAGCGTCATTAAAAAGATAGTAAGGTGTGTTTTTAAGCTGCGCGACTTGCGATTGTAGTGTAGAGAGTTTTTGATTCGTTGCTTGTCTTGAGCCTTGACTTGAACATATTGTCGAGCAATGTTGAGGGCAGAAGAAGGAGAAACAATCTCACAAAATGAGGTAATGTGACCAACGCTGCTGCACATAGACTCAAAGTAGCGTTGGTTAAATAAAAGTGATGAGTGATGATGAACTCATGTCTATAATAGAAAATATAGTATTGTTTCTATCGCTCAAAAGAGCTTTGTTGGTCTTGCCAACAGCTCTGTATATCATGCGACCAGCAAATGTGTCGATGATGTATAGATTAGATTTCAGCATCAGCATAAAAGGAATCGCTTGATAGAACGCTTGGCGTTTTCAAACTCCTCTTCATAAAGACGGAAACCAGAGATTTGTTCGTAACTATTCACCATAGAATTGAGCTCGCGACGATTTTTCTTCCATTTGTTTTTGGAGGTCTTCGCTAAAGTGCTGCTTTTTGTATCTATCATAGTCTGGATGAATCAGCGCATGTAGCTTCTCTCCCTTTTGAATCACAATGCTTTCCATCACAAAGGGAAGTGTGTTGAGCTTGTCTTCTATTTCTTCTGGGTAGATATTCTGACCCCTCGCGCCAAGCAGCATGTTTTTGCTTCGTCCACGAATGTAGAGATTACCTTCTTCATCAAGAATGCCCAAGTCCCGTGTGATACCATCCATCAGCATCAATGGTTTGGGCTGTGGCTTCGGATTCTTATAATAGCCAGAGCATTACGTTGGCACCAGTGCGGATTTCACCAACTGCCGTGCGTGGGATCGGGGCTGTCGATGCGCACTTCCCATGCGAGGCGCAGCTTTACCACATGAGCCAAGTGCAAACTTACTCCAGTCTTCGTAGGTGATGATGGGTGTACATTCTGGCACCATAACCGACAGTGTGTAGTTGAAGCCAATACGGTGAAGGAATTGTTCCACTTCTTTGTTGAGCTGCTCCGCCCACAATGATTTCGTAGAATTCCCCGCCAAAGACTTGTTGAATGGCAGATTTCACCTTCGTCAAAATGCGATCGCTAATGATGGGCAAACGCAAGAGAATCTTCATCGAAGGTGTCTCGAGTTTGAGCATCACCATCTTCTTGATGATTTTCTCTATGATGAGGGGTACGCTAATGACAACTTTTGGTTTGACGTCTGCAAAGGCTTGAACGATAATCTTTGGAGTCGGTTTGCTTGTAAGGTAATGTACATGGAGACCAAAGAGGAATTCAAAGATGAATTCAAATGCCATGCCATACATGTGAGCCATAGGGAGCATGGAGATGATGCGATCTCCTGGTTTCACCTTGTTTCCAAGTACTTCGGTGGCAAACTCATAGTTTGACCAAACAGCACGATATGGAATCAACACGCCTTTAGAATTAGACGTCGTACCAGAGGTGTAGTTGATCATCGCTAAGTCTTCGCCATTTGGAGCCTCAGGGTAGATGACATGCTCTTTGCGGAAATACTTGGGATAACGCTCACCATAGAGGGCATTGAGACGCTCGCGAGCTGCTGTGAGTTCTTCGTTGCGACTCAATTTGAGCATAAAGTCAGGGATATAGATGATTCCCTCAAGATTTGGCATTTCCTCTGCCAAATATTCTTCTTTATCACCTTTGAGATCATTGTACACCATGTCTCCTACAAAGAGCAAACGAGCTTCGGAGTGGTTGACTATGTTGTGCACTTGTTCATGCTTGAATTCATGTAGAATGGGCACAGCAACAGCACGATAGGTGAGGATAGCTAAGAAAGCAACCGCCCATTGAGAGGAGTGCGTCCGCAAATAGCTAATCTTGTCACCAGGATGTACGCCTGCTGTTTCAAAAGGATATGGAGTTTTGCTATTTTGCGCGCCACATCTTTGTATTGAAGCGTGCTACCATTGTAGTCAGTAAGAGCGTTGCAGAATCCCAATGGGTGCAAATGCTTTCTTGAATTGAACGATTAAAAGTCTTTATATTGATATTCCATTGAAACAATATAATTGGAAACAATATAGATGTTATGTCAAACAGTGGGGAGCAGTCTTAATGATATTGGTTATTGTACTGCTTAGAAAATGTAAATTATAGCGGTAGTCAACTTGCGCAAACTACTTCGTTATGTGCAAATGTACAATATTTTTGAGACTTGGCAGGAGAAAGCTGGGAGAAACTGCACACAGACCGATATTTTGTGTAATTTTGTCGGTGCTAATTGACAGCCTTGCATTATTTATGAGGTGCCCATACGTTGCGGGAGAGTCGATATCAATGGCTATGTGATAACTTTTGAAGTTTAAATATACTTACCCTCAACCTTGTTTATGGAAAAGAAGAAACAGCTCTATTTACTTGCTCTTATGGCTGTGTCATTGATTGTTGTCGTCTTGGGTGCTTTGTTCAGTTCTTTTCGCTGGCGAGGGCCACGTATTATCTTTTTAGACGATGATGATACCCTTGACTCTGTTTATACAAAGACAGCTATGAATCGTAGCTTCTTGGCACGGCCTACTTTTGCTTTACTAAGTACACTCACTGGATATGGTGCCCATATCCGTCCAGGGCGTTATGATGTGGGAAGTGGAACTTCAACCTTGCAGGTGTTTCGTTCTTTGAGAAATGGTAGACAAACTCCAGTGCGACTTACCATTCCTGTGCTCCGTACTAATCGTGATTTAGCTGAGTTTTTAGGGAAGAACTTTCAAGCTAAGACCGGTGACTTTGAAGCTGTTTTACAAGACAGTTCTATATTGGCTGCTTATGATAAAACACCAGCAACCGTAATGTGCCTTTTCGTTCCTAATACTTACGAAATCTTCTGGACATCCTCGCCCAAAGCTGTGATAGCACGCATGCACAAGGAGTACCAGAACTTTTGGAATGAGAAACGTACGATGGAGGCGAAACAGCTAGGTCTTACGCCTGATCAAGTAACTACGGTGGCTTCTATTGTCGAGCAAGAGACAGCCTACAATCCAGAGAAACCGATGGTGGCTGGAATGTATCTGAATCGCTTAAAGCAAAATATGCCATTACAGGCCGACCCAACGGTGAAGTTCGCGCTTGGAGACTTTACATTACGTCGCATTCTTAATCAGCATCTCCGGGTAAATAGTCCCTACAACACATACAAACAAAAAGGATTGCCTCCTGGCCCTATATGCATTCCCTCTGTGGAGAGCATCAATGCTGTGTTGCATCGAGCAGAACATGATTATCTCTATATGTGTGCTAAGGAGGATTTCTCGGGAAGTCATAATTTTGCTACTACTTATGCTGAGCATCAAAGAATGCTGCAAAATACACAGCTGCGCTTAATGCACGCGGTATCCGCTCTTGATGTTGGTGGTTGAGAGAATGTTCTAATCTATAGTATAAGGTTTTATTTTCTTGAGCTCATTGCGATGTAAAATGAGTCCATTCTTAAAATGTAATATCCAAGATAGGCAGGATAAAGCTATACTAAACAAAGACTATGAATTTGAAGTTCATTGCCCTAATTCTGAGCATTTTTAGCCTAGCTTTACAGAGTTATGCCCAGACATCGCGACGCAACACAAAAGGACATCCTAGTGTTCTAGAGGATTCCTTGGCAAACATCGGACGTCGTTATTCTTTTGCCATTGATAGCCTTAATAAGGCTTTGGCAGAGGAAGGAATGAATGAAAAGGAGAGTGGAAAATCCCTATTATTTCCCATTATTTGCCTCTGTGTACTTTGTATCGATTCCCGTACATTTAGAGTTAGGATCATTGCAGCAGGATGATTTCTCTTTGCAGTCTAGCATCGCTCAGGCTTTAATGCAGCTCTACGCTCATCGTCCGGAGTTGATACAGTATAATTTATCGCATCTTAAAGATGATGGTAAGAATGCGTGGTGCCAAAATTCTCGGTCTTGCCTCAAAGATAAACCTACGGCTCCTCCAAATTGAGTGCCGAGCAGTTGGCACAATGGCAGGATTTCGAACCACTAACTGCAAATCCATCGTCCAAAGCTTTTTGGAGCTTTAGGGAAATTTTTTCATTGCAATTTATGCAGTATCTGGTTTCTGACAACTGGTATAAAGGTGGAGAAGATCAACTCTTTTCTGACATCTGGCATTCTCGAAGCAAACTATGATAATAAGCAGAAGTTTACCTTCACTAATAAGTTGGAGATGAAACTAGGTTTCCAGACTTCTCAGTCGGACTCTTTACATAAGTATAAGACAAATGCTGACCTTCTTCGTTTGACTAATAAAGTCGGCTTGCAAGCCTTTAAACACTGGTATTATACAGCGATGCTCCAGACTTGGTCACAATTCTATCCTGGGTATCATGCCAATGACAAGCGGGTTTTCTCTGATTTTTGCCTCACCTAGAGAGACTGTCTTCTCAATCGGTATGGATTATAAGTACAAGAATCCAAAGTTTGAGATTTCAGCCACTACATCAGACCTATTTTGCAGCAAACTACAAGTATGTTGCCCGACTTGCCTTAGCAGAGCGTTATGGTGTGGAGAAAAGGAATGCATTCACGTCTAAATCTAGGTTCTACGGTGACCATCAATATGCGTTGGACGCAATAGCTGCAGTTTCAATGGACTACTCGCTTCTATGCCTTTACAAGCTATTCAAAAACGCAAGCTGAGTGGGAAAATACGATTTCTCTCCGTGCTAACAAGCATCTTTCTACCAAACTCTTCCTCTTTCCCAGATTTGATGATGGAGTGAAGCGCAGAAACAATACGAGCTTCTTCCAATTCAATGAGTATCTTTCTGTTGGTTTAGACTTGGGTTTATAATTTCAGCGAATCAAATGCATGTTTTCAAAGGTAATCTCTATGGTACTAGAAGTTTTTGTATCTTTTGCTCCTATCAAACATGCATTTTGCTATCATTTCCTTCTTTATTAGTTATGATTCAACGCTTATTTTCTATAACTTTTGCGCTTATTCTCTCTCTCTCCTTTAGCTCCTGTAACAAAGAAGAGACTTATGCTGAGCGTCGTGAGAGAGAAAACTCTCAAATCAACTCATTTCTCCAACGAGGAGCAAATGTAGTCGATAACGAGTATCAACGTTCGTTGCTGAACGTACCAGGTAATATATAAAGTCATCAGTGAAAACAGTTTTTAGCTCAAGACACCACGACAGACGTAAGCAAGAATGAGTATGTGCTTTTGCTGGTTCTGGCGTATATGCTCAATTTGTGCGCCGAGGTACAGGAACTGGCATTCAAAATGGTGAACATACTATGCTCTTGTGTCGCTATATAGAATACAATATAGCAACAGATAGCATTCGATCTAGTAATCTTTATGGAGGTGATGCAGCGTATCCAGATGAGATGAGCTTGCAAAACAATAATGGGTCTCTCACAGGCGTATTCACAGCTGGAGTGATGCGACGTTTCTACGGGACAAACGTACCTTCAGGCTGGCTTGTCCGTTACCTTACCTGAAGCTTGGTCGTCGGCTTACAGCGAGACGATAAGATATCAAAAGTACGTTTGATTGTACCTAGCACTGAAGGCCACTCAATAGCTCAAAATCGCATACATCCATATTATTACGAGATTAGTTTTGAACGCAACCGCTAGAAGAAATGGTTTTTGGTTTCTCTAATCCTAGGATTATAATTATATTGCTGTCCGGTAAACTCACAACGACATTTTTCCCTATCCGCAACGCCCATCAATAGGCGTTGCGGATTCCTTCGAAAAGTGCCTCCTTAGATCAAAAGAGTGAAGGTTCGGCGGGTGGCTTATCGTGGGCATCAAAAATCTTCAACCAATCTTTTCTGGATGCTCCGAAGAAACCATAGCAGTCAATGTGGTACATGAGCATGATGCGCACCATCGTGGCCAAATTAGAGAAACTCCAATTGCGTTTGATCCGCTTTTGCAGCACCATGAGCAGTAAATTGGCAATCAATGTTACCCAAATCTGAATTTTGATGGCATTGGCACTCCCGTAGAAATATCTGAGGGAAAATTCTGTTTGAGCTGCTTGAAAATAGTTCTATCTCCCATCTTTGGCGATAGATTTCGATGATGTCCTGAATTGACATTTCCATGTCATTGGTTAACAGCGAGATCAGTTTTGTTTTGTGCTTCTTGCGGTCAGCGTAGGTGATGATTCTTGCCCGGTGCTTTAGTTCCTCTCCTCCTTTGCCCCGTTTGGTAGACACCACTTGCTGCACGCGATGTTCCATCCCTCCTTCCTGTGTCATATACATCACATCCTCAAGAGTTCTCGTACCGTAAATTCTTCTTCATGTCTTGAGTGACATACGTCGCGCCGGCTTTCCGTCATTTCCTCAAACTTGGCATAGTCGATATAAGCTCTGTCAAAAAGCCAAGATATCGCCACTATGGTAGTTGGAGGAGCGGAGCATGAAGGAATCACCCTAGCCGCCTAGGTGAAACGAATGTCGGAGGGCACAAACTCGTTGGCATGAATATTGGCGTGAACTTTGATGCCGCCCTTCTTTTCCCGGTCTTCGGATGCCGCCCGACGCCTTTGAAAATTATTGCTGTCCGGTAAAAGTTTAGACACTGCAAATTTGTCGTTCTTGACCTCCGCTAAAACAGGTTGGTTCATCTTACCTCATCTAAGTTCCCCTCTCTTCTGTTCTTCGCAAGCGCTTTTTAGCGGACAGCCGTTGTATACGAAGATCCAATACACGAAAATCAATAGACTTCGCCATACTCTAAGGCTCTCCAGAGACTAAAAAGTATACATTGGCTACATCTCGTGTCTTCCATTCTCTCGTTTTAGCGGACAGCCGATGAATGATAGTCGGAAAGAGGGCTTACTTTTCCAGAAAAAGAAGTCGCAACGCCTATTGATGGGCGTTGCGGATAGGAAAATCGTGTCATCTTGAAGTTTAGCGGACAGCAATATTTGAAAATGAGATTGGAGAAGAGAGAAATGGTCGTCGAATCGATGATTTGCAAGCGTTCGATCCACTTTGGACACCCGCACCGTCGGCTGTCCTCGGAAAAGCACGATGCTTATAAGTGGCGTACAGCTCTCCGTAGATGGCTTCAAATATGCATTCATTACGGCGCAGGTTGGCATCCGAGAGTGTGGAGCGACGCGGCATGGCGTTAATGCCCAAATGTCCTAATTTACGGGCTTCGGGGAGCATAGATGCCACGATTTCGCGCAGGGAGTCGAAGCGTTTGACCACTGCATAGAGCATAACGACCAAGTGTTGCCAAGCATCGAAGTGTTTGACGTAGCGTTCTCCACCGTTTTCTTTACTGATACGAAGAATTTGCGGTTTGTCGAGCAAACTTATAAGCTGACCGTACATCGGCTGTCCGAGACAATGAGTACCTTTGTTCATGGTTATCATGTTTTGTGGTAAAAACAAAGATAAACCAAAAGGCTGAAGTCCAACTACGGACTTCAGCCTTATTTCTATGTGAAAGAAAAACTTTTTACCGGACAGCAATATTATAATTATAGTTTAAACGGCCGAGCTTCATCTGAAGCTCGGCCGTTCGTATGAATGCAAAGAGAGCATTGACTATCTGTGGCGATAGTCTGCAAGATTATCGAGAGAGTGACATCACAAAGTGATAATGTTTTTGAGCTTCTGCTTCAGTGTGGCGTGCGAAAACACGTGCAGATTTTGCGAAAAATCTCTGGAATTGTGAAGCATTGTAGAGCAGTAGATGAAGCATGATTGCATTAGCAGCCATTTTCGACTAAATGACGGGCGCAGAGGTCTTGGAATTCTTGGTCAGATACTTCCTTGACATGTGCGATAGCTTCTTCCAAGAGAGCAGAAAGCCGAACAGCTTTTGCCTGTAATGGGCGCATCTCTTCCGAAACCTCGCGGTTTTCCCATTCATGAAGTTGGGTGGTGTAGGCACCATTCATGACGAAACGGATGGCTGCTACCACTTGCAATTGGTAGTACCTTCGTAGATGCTAGTGATACGGGCATCTCGTGCAATGCGCTGAATGGGATAGTCCATCATGAAGCCTGAACCACCATGTATCTGTAATGAGTCATAGGCATTTTGGTTACAAAACTCCGAGTTCATTCCCTTAGCTAAAGGAGTGAGAGAGTCTGCCAGCATTAAAGGTCTTCATTTCATCACGTTCCTCAGAAGTGAGCTTACGTTCACGTGAAATGTCTTCCAGAGCTTTGTAAACGTCAACACAGCGCGCACAGTGGTAGAGAAGTGCGCGACCTGCATCAAGTTTAGCTTTCATCGTGGAAAGCATATCATAGACAGCCGGAATCTCAATAATCGCTTTGCCAAACTGTTCGCGTTCCCGTGCATAAGCAAGAGCTTCGTTATAGGCGGCTTGAGAAAGACCAACAGATTGCGCTGCGATACCGAGGCGTGCACCATTCATGAGAGCCATAACATATTTGATGAGTCCCATGCGAGTGGAGCCACATAGCTCAGCTTTCGCATTCTTATAAACAAGTTCATAGGTAGGACTGCCATGGATGCCGAGTTTATTTTCAATGCGTCGTACATTGACTCCGCCACTGCGCTTGTCGTAAATAAACATAGACAAGCCACGTCCGTCAGTGGTGCCTTCTTCGGAGCGTGCGAGCACGAGATGTATATCAGCATCTCCATTCGTGATAAAACGCTTGACACCATTGAGCAACCAGCAACCATCTTCTTCCGAATAAGTAGCCTTGAGCATCACGCTTTGGAGGTCACTACCCGCATCGGGCTCGGTCAAGTCCATAGACATGGTAGCACCTTCAGCCACTCGGGGAATAAACCGAGCGTGTTGGTCACTCATTGCCAAATTCGTGAGAGCGTTTCAATGCAATCTTGAGCGACCAGATGTTCCCAAATCCAGCATCTGATGCAGCCACTAGTTCTGCGCACATCGTATAGGGGGTAATGGGGAAGTTGAGGCCATTATAGCGACGAGGCATGGTCATACCATTTAGCCCTGCTTGCACCATCGCATCTAGATTTTGTTGCGTACCGCTAGCGTAGCGCACTCGGTCTCCTTCGTGGTGAGGCCCTTCTTGGTCCACACCTTCGGCATTGTCAGCAATGATGGTGCCTGCGATTTCTCCAACAATCTCAAGAGTACGATGATGGGTGTCCATGGCATCTTCAAAATCTTGCGGTGCAATGTCAAAATTGTCTGCATCGCGATAGTCGCGCTCTTTTAGAGTCACGATATGCTCCATGGAAGGATGATGAAGTTCAAATTGAAGTTCGGGATGATCCGTATAGTGATTAGCCATAATCATAGAGGATAAATGAGCACAAGGAGAATAATTGAGTCTAAAAGAGCTCTTTTTATCTATATCTCCTTAATGTTGCTCAGCATTATTTGCTGTGTTGTTTGTAATACTGAATCATTTTAGGTACGACCTCTTCCACACTCCCTGTGATGACGTAGTTGGCAATGTCGTTGATGGGAGCATTAGGGTCTGAGTTGATAGAAATCAAGATGCCACTTTCTTTCATACCAGCTACGTGTTGGATTGCTCCAGAAATGCCGCAGGCTATGTAGACCTTAGGACGGACAGTAACGCCGGTTTGTCCGATTTGTTCCTCATGGTTGGCGAAGCCAGCGTCCACAGCGGCACGACTTGCTCCCACTTCTCCGTGGAGTTCTTCTGCTAATTTACGCAGAAGATCAAAGTTTTCTTCTCGACCCAACTCCATAACCTCCAGCTACTACAATAGAGGCACCTTTGAGGTTGTTTTTAGCTTTTTCTACTTGGCGATGAAGCACTTCCACCATTTTATCTTCAGGAGCCACAAATTGGTCTACCTCTTCGTATATTACCTCCCCTTTATAGGCTGGATCTAGCACTTCTGCTTTCATCACTCCCGAGCGAACTGTTGCCATTTGAGGGCGGTTGTCGGGATTGATTATCGTAGCGACGATGTTTCCACCAAAAGCAGGACGAATCTGGTAAAGAAGGTTTTCGTAATTCTTTTTGTTCTTCTTGTCCTCGTAGTCACCAATCTCCAAAGCTGTGCAGTCTGCCGTCAAACCACTGGTGAGTGTGGAGCTAACTCTTGGCCCTAAATCACGTCCAATTGATGTTGCTCACATTAAGCATGTTGGGGAGTTCACGTTCAAGAGCTTCACCAATACAGCAGTGTGAGGACGAGTGGTATAGGGAGAAAGGCAGGGTGCATCAAACACGTGAAGTCATCCACCATAAGGCAGAATCGTGCCTCTACCTCTGCTTTATGCCATTCCCTGCCACCCTCGCCTCTGAGTTTCACTCCCTAGTTCATTGGCAAGTTTTCTACCTTTTTGTGAGCAATTCAAAGCTCACTTCCTCTGTTGCTTACCTTCCAGTTCACAATCACATAAACGCTGTTGTTGTTTGTGCAAGCGCAATTATTGTCGTTCTTGTTCATGGCTTATCCGATGGTGTGGCTGTCTAAGAGTTCTGTAATCAAATCTTCGATATCGCTGTCACTAGCGGTGAGTCGTTTGCTCTCTTTGGTGGCAAAAACCACATTCTGCACGCTTTTTACTTTAGTGGGCGAGCCCGTCAGTCCACATTGCGCAAGATCTGCATCGATTTCTTCTGCCCCCACTGAATGAGATGGAGTTCTGGGCGCCTTCCCATTGGGCCGCGTATTTTTCTGGAAGAGAGTTTCGCTCTGCTGCTACAAGTGCGCGTTTATAACGCATCATCAATTTTGCATTTCTAGGACGGCATGGAGCAGCCGAACCCGTAACGGTAAGCAGCAAAGGGAGAGGAGCTTTCACTTGTTCGATACCACCATCTATGCGTCGTGTAGCGATGACAAAGTCCTTGGTAATTTCATTAATTTCCTCTACATAGGTAACTTGGTCAATACCTAATTTTTGTGCACTTGTGGGCCTACTTGCGCCGTGTCACCATCAATAGCTTGGCGACCACCAATCACCAAATCTACGTTGCCCATTTTGCGAATGGTCTGTGAGAGCACATAGGATGTTGCCAAAGTGTCAGCACCAGCCAGCGCACGATCAGTGACAAGTATCCCAGCATCAGTGCCACGGAAAAGTCCTTCGCGAAGGATATCAGCAGCTTTGGGCAATCCCATCGTAATGATGGTGATGCGCGTGTCCGGATACAAATCTTTAATGCGAAGTGCTTGTTCCAGCGCGTTGAGATCTTCAGGATTGAAAATTGCAGGAAGCGCAGCGCGGTTCACCGTGCCTTGAGGAGTCATGGCATCTTTTCCCACGTTGCGGGTGTCGGGCACTTGCTTTGCAAGTACAACAATGTTGAAACTCATAAAGGAGAAAGAGCGGTTTAGATATAAGAAAATAAGTTTTCATTGAGGTGTGGTCAAACACCTAGGGTATAGAGTGACTGTAATAGACAAGAGACAGTCATTAATCTATTAAATCATGAGTAGCGGAAGCAATATTCCACAGAAGTTGAGCACACATCATCATTCCCACATGGAGAATAATGGCTCAAAAAAGAAAAACTCTCCCACGGAAAGCATAGGCCTTCGTGAGAGAGGCTATAAATTAAAGTTCGCTACGCTTTACGTTGCCGTTCTGCATCACAAACTTGAGTTGTTGATCTTGGTCAAACATAATGATGTCTGCATCATAACCCTTTTTGAGGAAACCCTTGCGGTCATCAATACCCATGAAGCGAGCTGGCATTTCACCAATCATGCGACAAGCATCTTGCATAGAGATACCAGCCTCTTGAACGGCAGTGCGTACCAATCGATCCATCGTGGAAATAGAACCAGCGAGAGCACTGCGGTCGGATAGCTTGCACACTCCATCTTCAATGATGGTGCGAGGGTCGATGATGCCAGGATCTACATCACTACCTTCAGGGATTGCACTTACTGCGAGTGAGTCAGTGATGAGGCACATGCGGTCTACGCCCTTGGCATTGAAAAATCTGCTTCACAAGCACAGGAGGAACGTGGATACCATCACAAATGACTTCTACATTAAAGTCTTCCAGGGCAAACACACTTTCTACGACACCCACCTTCTTAAATTCGCGGTCTTTGCGGAGCATGCTCATGGCATTGGTGAAGTGAGTGGCCAAACGAGCACCAGCATCATAAGCACGTTTCACATCTTCCCAGTCACCATCGGTGTGAGCAATAGAAGCAACGCAGTTATTCTTGACACAGCATTTGAAGAATTCTTCAGCACCAGGAAGTTCTGGAGCAGCATCCCAACGCTTGATGCAGTTGGTGGAAGCAAAGATTTCTTCGTATTCCTTTTGGTCAGGATTGCGGATAATGTCTGGCATTTGAGCACCGGCTTTCTTCAAGTTGAAGTATGGCCCTTCGAGGTGAAGACCCATGACGGGACTTCCTGGTTCAGCCATCAACTTTTCGCAAGTCTTGATGGCACGGTCTATCCATTCGCGCTTACTAGAAGAAAGGGTGGGGAATATCGCTGTAGTCCCCCAATGCATATGAGCTTCTACGGCGGTGCGGAAAGCCTCTTCTGTTCCTTCCATGAAGTCGCGGCCACCGCCACCATGGATGTGAAGCTCAATACCACCGGGCACGATGTCGCAACCTTTGGCATCGATGATTTCAGCACCTTGCACGGGGAGTTCGTTATTAGATACCTCAATAATTTTGCCCCATCGACGATAACACTACCGCCTTCGAGCCAACCTTCGGCCGTGAGGATGCGACCATTGGTGATTTGCTTAAGCATGAGATATAATGGTTGTTTGGGTGAAACAAATGAGTTCGTTTGTGGTTCCTACGAGAGTCGAAGATTCCTTGAGCAAGAAAATTCTTGAGCAAATGGGTGCATATTGTGGAGACACCGCTCACAAGTGGGTATTCTTTGTTATGGGTTTATCAGCTCTCGAAAGAGAGGAGATGGAGCTGTTTTCCATACATCCTATAAGCATCTTCTCTAGAAGATAGCCTATATAAGAGCAAAAGTACAAAATTATTCTACAAATAAAAGCATTTCCAAAGCACTAAAATCCGACTTTTTCTGTTATCTTTGTTGTCTATGCAGAGAAAAGTCCTGTTTATCCTCTCCAGCCTTGCTCTTTTAGCCGTTATCGCTAGTTGTGGCTCTGCCGAAAAGAGTGAGCTTCGTGCCCAGCGTGCCCTCGCCATAGGCGAGTATGCCGAAGCTGCGGCACACTATCAACTATGCCCTACCAGCTGACCCCTGCAAGCGATAAAGCCAAAAGAGGGCGTTTGTCCTATGCTATGGGCGAATGCTACCGCCGCTATGGTGCTTCTTCTCGTGCTCTCGCAGCTTATCGCACTGCAGAGCGATATCATTTCACCGACACTTTGACCTATCTTCGTCAGGGCAGATGTCCATGCTGCAAGGCGACTACAAAGGAGCTTTTAGTAGCCTTGAAAAATCAAAGAAAGCTTTCGCTTGAGAATAATGCTTTTAGCGATGGCACACCAACAAGCTGCTCTAGGAGTGGAGCAGGTGCAAAAGGCTATGGCCGAGCGCGGTGCCAATTCTCTCTATACCGTAAAAATCTGCAACGTTATTCAATGGTAATCGTAGTGACTATGCACCTATGTTGGTAGGACAGGGACAAAGAACAACAACTCTACTTCACCACCACCCGTTCTGCGGTATTAGGGCAATGATATCTCTGGCATCACTGCTCAAAAAGAGTGGAGATGTGTTCTACTCGCAATTAGATGAGAAAGGCGCTGGAAAACGCCTGAGCCTGTGAGTGCAATCAACACTCCCTCAAGATGAAGGAGCTGTGGCACTTTTTCTCCCGATGGTAAGACCATGTATCTCACAGTATGTCCTAATCATCCTCAATATCCACGAATGGCTGAGATCTGGACAGCGCAACGCAGCGATGCAGCCTGGACTAAACCGCAAGTCCTAAAAATAGGTACAGACACCTTGTCGAGCTATGCGCATCCGGCTATTTCTCCTGATGGAAGATGGTTATATTTCACCTCCGACATGCCTGGAGGATATGGTGGCCTAGACCTTTGGCGTGCTGATATCAGAGAGGCAAAAGGAGTGGGTGTCATAGAAAATTTGGGAGCTTCGATTAACACCTCGGGAAATGAGAGTTTTCCTAGCTTCCGTCCCAACGGCACCTTGTATTTTTCGAGTGATGGCCGCGGAGGATTAGGAGGGTTAGATTTGTATCTTGCTCAAGAGGACACGTTGTTGCATGAATGGAAGGTGAGAACATCTACCTGCACCAATGAATTCGGTGGGAAATGATTTCGGAATCACTTTTGATGGATGGCACAACCGTGGCTTTTTCTCTTCCTCTCGTAGCACTGGAGGTAGAGGATGGGACAAAAATGTTTGAATTTTCTTATCCCGAACGCCTCCTAACAGTGAAAGGTTGGGTGTACGAACAAGACGGCTACGAACTTCCAGCTGCACAGGTGCAAATGGTGGGAAGTGATGGTACTAATGTCAAGCTCCCTGTGAAGCCCGATGGATCATTTGAGCAAGAAGTACAGCCAGGAGTGCGCTATGTCTTCTTAGCTTCATGTTCGGGTTATCTCAATTTCCCCAATCAGCTTCAAGTAGATTCTATTCAGGATGAAGAACATCAATATGTCTTGCAGTTTCTCTCCCATCCATGAACATTCCCGTTCTTGTACGCAATGTATTCTATCCTTTTGACAAAGCTGAGGTGGCTTCTGAGTCAGCTCCTGCATTGGAGCGACTCGCAAAACTGCTCATAGACAATCCACACATCACAATAGAACTGGCTGCACATACCGACTATCGTGGCAATGATGCCTATAATCTTAGCCTGTCTCAACGTCGTGCAGAGAGCGTGGTGAACTATTTGTTGAGTGAAGGCATCGCTCGTGATCGACTCACCCCGAAAAGGCTATGGAGAGTCTGTACCCTAAAGTGGTGAATCGGCGTTTAGCTGAAGAACAACCTTTCTTGCACGAAAACGATACATTGAGCACGGATTTCATAGCTAAACTCACACCCGAACAACAAGAAATCTGCAATGCGCTCAATCGACGAACGGAGTTCCGCGTGCTTCGCACTACCTATGGGCTTTTTGATGCTCATGGAAATCTCAAATCAGATGCTCTGCCAGCGCGCAAACGTGATTAAATCAGCGTGAGCTATCGTGCGCTCTCGGCTCTAACATCGAGAATAAAATGAGGGTAAGAGATACACTTTGTGGCTGAACAAGGAGAATAAGCCCTCTATAATGCCAGTCCTGAAGGTCGAAATAAGATGACCGCTAATTTGTCTACGATGGTACAAATTAGCGGTCGCTGTTTTATGTGAGTTCCTCTTCCTAAATACCCAAATCAGGAGATAGAGATGAGAAAGAGTTTACGGCTTATAAAGCCTTCTCGTCTTTGATGGACAATGAATAAATCTTGCGCAGTCGCTCTTGCAAAGAGGCTAAGAGAGAGGTGCGCACCTCGATGGTGAGTATTTGATGGGAGGCCGTATAGTCGCGATTTACAATTTCTCCTTCACCGTCTCGCACAAAACGCATGGCTGTGTCCGCTTCGGTGTAGGGCACCTCAACAATAAATCGTTGCATGACAATCTTCTCCTCTATGCTAGCTGCTTCGATAGCGGCAGCGGCCGCAGTCTTATAAGCTACGACCAAACCACCCGTACCTAACTTCACTCCGCCAAAATAGCGCACCACGACTACCAGCGTATAGGTCAGATCAGCAGAATGAATCTGTCCAAGGATAGGTCGGCCTGCCGTGCCTGAGGGTTCTCCATCATCGTTTGCGCGAGTGGTGCTTGCATCATTGCCTAAAACATAAGCATAGCACACGTGGCGAGCATCGTAGAATTGTTTGCGTAGCGCAGCCATACGAGATTTTACTGCTTCTTCATCAGCCACATGCTCTGCGAAGGCGATAAACTTGCTTCGCTTTTCGGTATAAATCGCTTCACCTGCAGTGAGATCGTACGATAGGTATCCTTCATCTTAGACGAATGTTTGTTGAGGCAATAGATAAAATGGACATCGCGTGTGGACTGGCTTACAGCTACGACGTTGAGCGCAGCATGCGCTCTCTGTCGTGTAGCAGCAACAGTCCACACGCGGTGAAAAGGAGAGGTAGAGATTAAGCAAAGTGATACAAGAAAGTAGCTACACCTGTGAGTGCAGGCTTCTTCTGATCCTTAATCTCAATCGTAAATTTAATTTCAGCTTTGCATACGCCACGAAGATCTGCGATAGATGCGAGCGTAGCAGTGAGACGAATCTGCTGACCAGAAAGCACAGCTTGACCAAATTTCATCTTGTCCATTCCGTAGTTCACCATCATTTTGATGTTACGCACATCAATGATTTGGCCCCACAAGTGAGGAAGGAGAGAGAGGGTGAGATAGCCATGCACGATGGTTTGACCAAATGGGCCAGACTTTGCTTTTTCAGCATCAACGTGAATCCACTGATGGTCGAGAGTCGCGTCAGCAAAAGAGGTTGATACGGTCTTGTGGCACTTCAAGCCATTCGGAAGTGCTGAGCACTGACCGAGGTGTGAAGCAAATTCTTCGTAGTTGTTGATAACGAGCATAGATGTTTTGCTTTATGGTTGATGTAAGTCCTGATGTCTAGGAACGATGATTATTTGTTTTGACGAGAAATTTCCTTCATCGTTAATGACGAAATCTTGAGGTCATTTGTGATAGTAGCGTTAGCAGTGTACGAGCCAAAAGTTTTCCCTTCACCACTGCGTTGGATGTGTTGATCCACACTAAAGCTCACTTGATAAGTCACCTTACCCTCGTTGCTCACCTTTTTCGTAATCTCATAATCATTATTCAACACGAATGAGCAGTTTTCGATATCTTCAGAATAGGTGCTTTTTACAAGGCTCACCACGTCCGCTTTTGTGGCATTCTTCTTAGAGAGAAACTGCGACATAGTGGGAGTGATGAAGGTGCAGAGTGTCGCATCGTCATTTTGGGCAAACGCTTGATAAAAGTCGGTAAGCACCTCTGAGATACTACTGCGTTCCGTTTCGTCTACTTGTGTCGTAGCAAGAGTATTTTGAGCAATGCCAGCTTCAGAGATATAGCGACCTTCAGGATGCTTATCCATATATTCAGCCATAGCTTCAGGAGTGTTTAGCTTGAGAGCTGTAACCCAATCCAGGGAGTCAATCTTGAGTTCACACTGTTTGACGAGTTGGCTAGCGGGATATTGCTGTTTGAATCGTTCGAAGTCAGAGGCATATTCGCTATTGGCAATTCTAGTCCAGTCAGCATACATCGTTTTCAGTTGTGCCAGCCGTTCGCGCACCTCAGCAGCATGTTCGCCATTGGGAAAACGCTCTAGATAATTCTCATAATCTTGAACATTCTCATTGCCCAATAGAGTAGTGTGAGGCTGTTTCTTCATTTTGACTACCATTGATGTAGTACCAGCCAAAAAGTCCCCCACCCTAGTCCTAGAATGATAACGAGCGGAAGGAACCAATAGAGCCATTTATTCTTCTTCTTAGGAGGCATTGGAGGCATGCCAGCCACGTGAGGAGAATTCATTTCTTGGGAATAAGGTGCGTTAGGGTTAGGATTCTGTGCACCATAATCAGAGTTTTGCGCACTGTCATGAGCGAGGTGCGCATCAGCATTACCTTGATTTTGAGGTGGAAATTGAGTATTTTCCATGGCAGAATGCTTGTTTTGTTAGTTATACTGAGAATTTTTGATGCGATTATTTCGCACACTTTTTGATATTTGCGTGCAAAGATACAACTTTTTCTTTATTTCTTTTGGCTTCTCCTTGGGTAATGAGTATTTTGTATACAAAATCCATTAAGAACTATCATATTTACTAGAAACAAAACTTATTATGAAAGGAATCAAATTTGCAGCAGTTGCGCTTTGCGCATCTATGATGTTCACCTCTTGTGGTGAATGGAGCAACAAAGCCAAGGGTGGCCTCTTAGGTGGTGGTGCTGGTGCTGCACTTGGTGCATTGGCTGGCTATCTCATTAGTAAGGACGGTAAAGGCACTGCAATTGGTGCAGCCATCGGTACTGCTGTAGGTGGTGGTGCAGGTGTCATCATTGGCAACCGCATGGACAAGGCTAAGGCTGCTGCTGAACAGGTAGCAAACGCTAAGGCTGAAGTGCTCGAAGGTCAGAATGGTGTGAAGTATGTCAAGGTAACTTTCGACAGCGGTATTCTTTTTGCTACTGGTAACTCACAACTTTCTCCTTCTGCTAAGAGTTCTCTTTCTAAGTTTGCAAAGTACTCGTACCCAACAGTGACATGGACGTGTCTATCATGGGTTATACTGACAATGCAGGTTGGAAGAACAGCACAGCTGAGCAATCTAAGGCTAAGAATCAGCAACTTTCTCTTCAACGTGCTGAAAGCGTAAGTAGCTACCTCAAAGCATGGGTGCAAAGAGCACGCAAATCGCGAAGTGACTGGCCATGGCGAAGATTTCCTGTAGCTGACAACAGCACTGCAGCGGGTAAAAAAGAGAATCGTCGCGTAGAAGTTTATCTCTATGCTTCACAGCAGATGATTCAAAATGCAGAAGCACAAGCGAAATAAATCATCGCAAAATCAGATGTCTATCCTAATATGCGTTGTTCCTGTGTGAATAAGACAGCAACGGCATAATTTCTAGGATAGATAATAAACTAAGTAAGTCCTACTTTCCACAGTGTATTCGAGGAAAGTAGGACTTTTTGTGATTATCGTAGTTGAGACTGTTCTGTCGTAATCGAGAGCTTTTTGATCTGAAAGCTATTCCATGATTCTAATTTTCCCATTTTGGATGTAGACCTCCCCTTTATGAGGATGAAGCAAGGGGAGTCCTTTCAGGTCATATCTCATCGCAGGCTTTTGTGTCTTGAGGCGAACTAGTCTTAGTCGTTGAAGCAACAGAGGTAGGAACCGTGTCGTGAACTTTTAATACTGAGTACTTGTGTGTGCGACCGTTTACCCTGCACTTTCTCTTCAGCCAACACGGCTTTTCCTTTAGGGATATTGCTTTTTATTCTAGCAAAAATACCAATCGTCGGGAGCATCAGCCTCTACCGTCAATCCAAGATACTGAAAGCGAGAAGCCTCCACTTCTTCTATTGGGATGTCGCGCCTAGTCCCTTTCAAGTCATTGCGCGCTTCAAGTGGGGGAGTATCTTCAAACGTAAGTTGCAGTTCCACGTCTCCAGCCACTGCTTTATAGAGAATCACCGCAGTGCAGGCAGGAATGGTCTTAGAAATCGGGTATAGATTGAGTTGCTGACCCTTTCTTTGCGCATAATAGGCTTTCACGTTTTCTGGTATCTTGTAGGCATGCGGCGCAAAGAAGGTGCGATAGCCAGGAGATGAAAAACGAATGCGCTGAGTGGCGACATACGTGAGACGGCAGAGCCTCTCCTTGAGCAAAAACGAAAACACCCTAGTTGGAGAAATCAGATTAGGGCTGTTTTTATATGAGGCTCCCGCAGTAGGGTAGTTATATTTTTTGAAGTTATAGCTCTCTGCGCCATCTGTCCATTCTACATACACTCTTTGTCGTGAAAGAGACTTTTCATAGAAAGAAAGTCCAAACCATTGTGGACTATCACAGGTTCTGTATTGGATGTCGTTGAGAGGAAAACTCTCAATAAACATCCTCGTAGAGATGTTGTTTTTCACGATTGTTGTTCTTGACCGTAAAGACCTCTTTTTCCTAGAGGCTTTTAGTCTTAGATTTAGCATATTCCCACACTGCCATTTGTTGCTGGCTTTGAGCATTCACTAAATGAGTATGTCCTTTTTCATCCGCTTCGTAGTGCCAGATAGCTTGTTTCGGAACTGAGAAAATCGCATCCCCATTCACTATGGTGGCCGCAATGGGCTCTACTTTTCTATTTTCTCTGTCATCCTCTTGTGAGAGAATAGCCTGAGTAGGCGATAAAATGGAACTTCAAAGACATATCGTTTTCCTCTTTGGCAGTCGTTAGGTGACTCTACAAGGTAGAATCCATCTTTTGAGAGCAAGTAAGCTGGTTTCATTCTTGTTGTTAGGCGCAACAGATAGTTTGCGCGGACATGCGCAGATTTCCTAGTATTGCACTTCCACAAAAGAGAAGCAGCCCCAAAAGGCTAAAGTTTTTCATGAGTAATTATGTAGGAGTTAGGATATACAAGGAGAGAAAATGCTCAAAATGCCATTTATTCTGGCATCTCATCATCGCGCAAGGTGGGGAGGTTGATGCGGTAGCGCACGGCTAAAACACGCGATAAAATCACCACAGTGCCACACACCAATCCACAGGGCACATTTCCCATGCCCATGGCATAGCAAACCCAGTAGGCTAGTCCTCCAAACACACAAGCAACGGCGTAGATTTCCGCACGAAAAATCAGAGGAATCTCATTCAGAAACACGTCGCGAATCACACCGCCACCTGCACCTGTGATGGACCCCATGACAATGGCCACCCAAAAAGGGTAACCCACGGCCAAAGATTTCTCAATCCCAATCACCGCAAACATGCCTAGACCGATGGTGTCAAAGATAAACCAAGTGTTCTTCTGCCGAATCACCAACTTGCCAAACAGCACGACAAGAAGCAGAGCCAGGAGATTGATGATGAAATATATGCTGTTGTTCATCCAAAACACTGGTACGTCCAGCAACAAGTCACGCATGGTTCCACCACCATAGCCGTGGCAAGTCCCACTACGTAAGCTCCGAAAAGGTCAAACCGTTTCGCACTAGCCAAGCGGATGCCGGAGATGGCAAAAGCAAGCGTTCCGATATAATCTAGTACATTGGCAAAAGTGATTTCGGGAAGAGTAATCATGAAGAAAAATGTGTAGAAGTGAGAGAAGATATAGGGGTATTTCAGAGTAGAGAAGCTCGGGATATAGATGACGACATTAGGATTTTAGGGTAGCTACGCCGACCAGTCTGTCATATCGGTCAGCAGCCAAACGAGCATACACTAGGATGGTATAATCATTGGTCGTTTGATAGAAGTTTCCTTCAGTGGCCGCTGTGCTGCCATTTTGTGTCTTTTGAGAGCGAGTGAGGTAAATATAGTTATAATAACCTTGTTTCAGCAACACCACACCCTCGTAGGCTCGCCTTTCCGCATGATAATGTAGTTGATAGGCTGGTGTCAAATTCCCATAACTCCATTGTCCATTAACAAACACCGAAGCATTGGGGATTTCCTCCCCTCAAAGGGTGAAAATGTGTGAGCACATAGTCACTTTCTGTGTTCGCATCCCCATTGTCCGTGTTGCGAATCACAGCCGTTCCGTTGCGATCCCCTTGGACAAGATAGCTACGCCGCATTTCGTCTTCAGCGAGTGTCGCGTGATAATAGGGAGGAAACCATTGCAACTGTTGAACCCGCAACCCAGGGGTACGGACGGATAAGAGTTCAAATCGTCTGTATTCGTTGCCTGCTTCAAAGATGAGGCCCTGAGCATGCTTCCATAGCAACGAGTTCCCCATCTGCGCCATAGGAGGAATAGCAACCGCAGCATTGTCGCTTCGACCATTTTGTAAGACGATGGTGCGAATGCCAGAGCGCAAGTCTCCAGCTAGTCTTTCCGCTTTCACTTCCATCTCCAGCTGTTGATGGGCAGCATTCCAGTCTATGTCGGTGTTTGTGAGCACACGCGGTGATGCTCACCAGGGGCTCAACCATACGTGAGGCGAACTTCAGCCACAGCCTCTGGGTTTTCTGACGAATCATCATAGATGGTCGGTAGATAGTTACCTGAGAGCAGCGGTTTCGCTTCTGCACTTGGAAAGTGAAAGCGATAGTGAGTGTAAAAGCGTTGTTGTGTTCTGGCTTTCGATACCTTTGTCTATCCACACCTCGTCTTGGTTTGATTCCATAAATTCATTCAAGAAAAAGGCCATTAGTAGGTTGCCAGTCGAAATTACAATGTTGTATGCGGTAGAAAAATCTACGACCTTCGTGCGACAGCTGGTCGAAAGCTCACTACCACCTGCTCTCGACTGTGTGGTTGCAACACAGGCATTGGGTTTAACTCACCTCCAATCTCCGTGCGAAGCGTGCGAATGTCGTCGCGTAGCACGTTGTTCTGCGGCACCATAGCTTGAAGAGCCCCACAGAAAATCAAGGACATCCAGAGGATAAAACAGCCAAGAGAAGGTTTCATGATGTTGATTATTTGAGATGCAGCACCACGATGCGATCCACTTCAGTTTGTGGTGAGCAGCTTGCAAGTCAGTTTTCCATTTCGTTGTGTGAATCGCATCGGAGCATTATTAGCAAAAGTCCGTGATGCGTTGCACATAAGCAGCACAGTCTAGTTGCAGCGAGTCGAGTGTGGTATCTAGCACATGCACATAGATTGTCTTGCCTTGGCGCGTGCTTACCACCTTTTCTCCATCTCCCAATCCTCCTGCTTCTGTGTCATAGATTGTGATACCATGGCTTTTCAGCCACGTTCCCATCTCTTTCAAGCGTGTCACTGCCGTAGCAGGAAGGTTGCCATCGGGCTGGGGCCCAATGTTCAGCAAGAGGTTCGCTCCCTTTCCTGCTGTGCGCACCAATAAGCGAATGAGTTCTTCAGTAGATTTGTAGTTCGTGTCCGCCACTTTATAGCCCCACATACCATTCATCGTCTCGCAGGTTTCGAGTGGAAGCCTACTAACAGCTTGCCCACTTAGTCCAGCCTTGTTTTCACCAGGAACGTCTCTTTCAAAGAGCTGTATGTCTTCTCCCTCATAGGGCGTTTGGTGATGGTTGTTTCCGATGAGGCAGCCAGGCTGCAAACGGTGAATGAGGGCATACTGTTCAGGCAGTTGCCAATTAAAAGTGGGTTTCGCTCTTTCTTGGTCCCACCATCCATCAAACCATACGGCACGAATCGCACCATATTGCGTGAGGAGTTCCGTAAGTTGTCGATTCATAAAATCAAAGTACCCCGCCCTAGTTAGCTTGTTTAGGGTCTTTTCCTGTGTGCAATCCCGTACGGCCCATAGGGTAGTCGTCGCGAGTCCAGTCTATATGGCTATAATAGAGATGCAAAGGAAAGTTCTGTTTGTGGCAAGCCTCTGCAAGTGCTTTCACGATGTCTTTCCCATAAGGAGTGAGCATGATGTTGTAGTTGCTCTGTTGGGTATCCCACATCGAGAAACCATCATGGTGGCGTGTGGTGAAGGTGACATAGCGAGCTCCTGACTCCTTAAAGGTTTCAATCCATTGTGCTGCATTGAAGGCATGAGGATAAAAAGCATTAGCTGCCTTTGCATATTCGTAGCGATCGAGTCGAGCATCTTGAAGGTACCATTCGCCTTGGGCATAAAGAGAGTAGATGCCCCAATGAATGAATATGCCAAAGCGATCTTTGGCAAACTGGCGGCGGTTTTCGAGGTTCTCTGAAAGTGGGTTGGTAGTGTTGCGCTTTCATAGGTTGCCCCAAGGCAAGTAGGGACAACCACCACCCAAATGATGTGTTTCATAAGGGTGAGCTAATGGGTTTTTATTTGAGGCAAAAATACTCACGAGGATAACCGCTCTTCTCGCTATTTTTACTACTTTTGCAGTAGAATTTTACCATCAGCAGTTGGGCAGTCCGTCGCTTTTTGCTTTCGTGGCAAACGAGGAAAGTCCGGGCAACATAGAGCATTCCGCTTCTTAATGGGAAGTCATTCGTGAGGTGAATCCGTGCAGAAGAAAAACAACCGCCTCGTGTTCCGCATTTGGTCGCAAGGTCTTCGGCAGTCATGTCGCAGTGGAGCTAGGGGTGAGGGTGAGAAGGTGGGGTAGAGCCCACCAGTCGTATGGTGACATACGAGCTGTGCACCTCGGAAGTTGAAAGTTCATGTAAACTGGTGTCATTAGGGGCGGCTCGTCCGAGTGCTTTCGGGCACACATCAGAGGGTAGAACGATAGAGTGCACTGGCGACAGTGCATCCAGATAAATGACGGACACCTTGTCTTTCTTTTTTTAGGACGAGGCACAAAACCCGGCTTATCGCTCAACTGCTTTTTTTCAACTAATGGAGCATCTTTCTGAATCAAACAGAAAGATGCTTCTTTTATGCTGTGGTCTCCACTATCTTCTCGCGAGGATGCAGAGGGAGACTACGGTGTTTGTGTGTCATAAAAAAAACGTCCGTGTCAAATGCTAAGCAATTGACACGGACGTGTGGTTGTCTTAATGAATCAATGTTGAAACATCTAGTTTGGTAACTAGCGATGCACTCTGTTCATCAAGTGAGGATTCACAGGAGCGTGGCAAGGATGAACAGTGATGTTCACATAGCCTTCAATACCCTTAGCGCAGAAGAGAGGTTCAGCCACCACTTTGTAGAGACCAGAATCTTCTACGCGTGCATTGGGGATGATGGGGTTCTGCTCAGTAGAGAAGGGAGGATCACCAGGCTTTGCATTGGGGCGATACCACTTATACTGGTGCAAGGGCAGACATTGCAACTGGATAGGATCACCTGCGCAGTACACATTGGATTCAGAGCTTGCAATGGTGAGGCTGGTGAGGTCAGTAATCGTAACTTTTTGTGGGAAGCTGTTGTTACAAGCATCAATCACTCTGACCGTATAAGTGTCACCAGCTATACCATGTACAAAGTGAGCTACACCATTGGATAGGATTTCGAGAGGTTGAAGAGGTGTGCCACCAGCTCCCATGATTCGAGTTGTATTGTTCTCATCCCACACATTCAGTAGCGGTAGGGTGCTACACCCTCTTCGGCTTTAATCAAGATGTGGCCATCGGTAGAACCACCGCCACAAGCATAGGCCGAAGTATGCTGTGAAGCTAATCTCAGGTTTTTATAGCTATAGTTGATTTTTACGGTATCAATACCACACATCGTAGATGGATTGAGCATAAGCCCTAAGAGATATGTTCCTTCTTTGGTAAGTATAAATTTCGTTCCTTTTTCCACATCCTTGAGACTGATTGCCCCTTCAGCATATCCTCCTTCTGGGCCACCAAGAATGCGGAAATAAGTATCGTTCTCTAGTTTTTTCTTTTCGAATGTCGCAAAGCCTGTAGGGGTTACTTCCAAACCAGTACAAGTTTGTTTGAGTTCAGCACCAAAATTCTCTCGGTTGTAGAAACCTTTCCATACAACATCCACAGTAGTAGGAGGACAGCCTTTTTGTAATACTTCAACTTGATATGTACCAGCGGGCATATATATATTGGTAAAGTAGATATCCCAGCTTGGGGATGTGTTCCTACCTAATTCCTTAGAGCCTTGTTTAACGATTACCGTACGATTTTTTTCATTCTTGAGTCCCATCGCAACTCTGAATACTCCTACATCTCTTTTGCAAATTTCGCCACTATACGCAAGATACTCTCTCTTAGGAGGGTTAATTGTTTGTTGGTCAGTAATAGTCATTCCATCTTTTGTGGCAACATATTTGTAGGTTACGCCGAGCTCTAAGTTTGGCGTTTCAATAGGTTGGTCAGTAGTGAATGTAACCTTTTGTACTGTCTCATTCGTTTTGGTGTTGATTACTTCTACGTCATAGGGTAGACAGTTTTTCCAAGTTACCACTCTATATGGAATCTTATACTTTTGCTCGCACTCTGTTAGTACTGGAGTTCCCCATTCGTATCTATTTTTCTTATGAAGTTCTTGGTTACGACGGTTTTCCTTTAGCATCAATCATCTCAATAAAGTATTCCTTGTCAAAATCATAGTTGAATTTTGAATACAGGGGATCTTCAGGTTTATTGAATACTTCTGTGCCGATGACAGGGTTAGTGATTGAATTCTCTCTAATCTTTACTGTTACGGGGTAGCATAAAATACCACTATAACCACGAAGTATATTATATACCTCTGTGTACTTTCCACACGTTGGGGAAGGAGGATTATCATTCATTAAAAACCATGGACGAGGTATTCTAAGTATAATCTCACGCTTTACGTCATGACAAGTTTTTAAGCGAATGACAATCTTGTGAGTTTTAGCATTGTCAGCATCCGAATAGCTGTCAGAAATGTCATTTGGAGAGAAATCGAGTGCATAAGAATATTTGCGTTTGTCTGACATAGTGTGGTATTGCGCATCAGCAGGTTCTCTATCAATCGTAGACATCGCTATTTCAAAAAGACCATCTTTTTAGATAACGCATCAAGTCTTGGTTAGATATTGTCTCCCCGTCATAGGTGAAGTTAACAATTGGTGCACTGCAGGAATATTTGTTCTGAGGATTTGTCTTGTCGTATTCACTATCAAAGAATGTGGAAAATAATCGATAATCCTCTATCTCAGCAGTTGGAAGTTTTTGTGATCTCTTTTACATTAAGGTGCACACTTCGTGTCATACATTGGTCAGAAACGTGTACTTCATAGGCACCAGCGGGATAGTTTTTCCCCTGGTAAAGTGTATGTTCCATCCCCATTGTCTTTTGGGGTGATAACACCCGTGGCAACACCTGCGGGAGCCTTGATAATCTCGAACTTCATGCTTGGTTTAGGATTCGTGACATTGAGCACGATAGTTCCTGTGGGGCAACCTGCAAAAGGTGCTACGAGAAAAAGAAGGAGATTGTGTGTCGCATCCAAAGGCTTTGTAGTCACCAGGCACCACCACATTGTTGAGGGTGCGGGTGAACTTCTGCGTGGCATCTGATTTGAGCTGAGCCGTTACGGTCACGGTGTAGGTGCCAGCAGGAATGAAGTTAAAGACAGGAGTCGTTTGAGGTTCCTTTTTCAGACCTCCAGGAGTGTTCTCTTGAAGTGAATACGAATGGTTGAACAAGAGCACCATCATTGGTGTTGATCACCTTGATAGAACCGTCCGACTGACAATCGGATTTTTGACCTGAGTCGAAATGGTCCAGTTGTCCGGCGATGACTGAGGCGTAATGCATGGAACTGCATACCCACAATCATGAGCAAGAGGGCTACTAGTTTTTGAACTAGATTGATAGTCTTAGTCATAGTTCTTTTGTAAGTTGGTTCGTGTATAGTGAGCTTTTTACTAAATAAGCGAAAATAGAACTAGGTGCAAAGCTAGTGCTTTTTCTAGCTATCTTCATAGTTTTCATGGCACGAGAATAAAGTCTAGCTATTTTAGCTTTTTCTTGTGGTATTTAGTGCTTTTTTTCGTTTCTCGAGATTGTGTGCATTGCCTAGGTAAATGATGTTTCATCAATGGCTTAGCCCTACCTCCCAGTGACGAGTCTTAAAATGGCCATCTGCAATCCTTTTGCGCTGTGTCAAGGAACAGGACAGCCAATCATTGTTGGTGGGCGTGGGCTATTAGTGGCTAGTGGTGTGGTTTGTCGAGGAGATGTGCATGCACCCAGCGGTCTTACCTGCACTGATAAATGGTGTGCTGTAGTATAAGACCGTACTGCTCGAGTTTTGAGGAATCTTAATTACATAATATGATGAGCGGATTTGCTGTTAGTTTGGATATTTTTCTTTAGAATACTGGGACTTTCCTTGCAAACTCTCGGAGATTTTCTTTCAATTCTCGGACTTTTTCTAGAAACTCTCGGAGATTTCTTTGAAAGTCTCGGAGATTTTTGTTGTAACTGTCGGAACTTTGGTGAGCATCACTTGGAAATCATTGGGAATGGCTTCCCCATGAGGGCATACCCAGTGAACGAACAGCTTGGTTTGCTGGTCAATGATGTGTTTTTGAAGCCAACTTTTCGCGTATCTCCAATTTTTATTGTAATTTTGCGCTTGTATATTTTCACGAAACGAAAACTGAGCAACAAAATATGAGTAAGAAATTTACTGAGCGTAGTGGCATGAACCTTTACGCCGTTAATGAAGAAGTGCTGAAAAGAATAGGGATGAGGGCTGATCTCTTCCATCGCAGCATCAGCGAGCGCGAAGGTTGCCCATTCTATGTTTTCTTTGAAGGTCCTCCCTCTGCCAATGGACACCCTGGCATTCACCACGTGATGGCGCGTACCATTAAGGACGTTTTTGCCGATACAAGACCATGCAGGGGATTCCAAGTGAATCGTAAAAGCAGGTTGGGACACCCATGGATTGCCCGTAGAATTGGGCGTAGAAAAAGAATTGGGTATCACAAAAGAAGATATTGGCCAGAAGATTTCTATCGAAGAGTATAATGCGCATTGCCGTCGCAATGTGATGATGTACACCCAAGAGTGGAGCGACCTTTCGCACCTTATGGGATATTGGGTGGATATGGAGCATCCCTACATCACCTACGAAAACTCTTACATTGAAACACTCTGGTGGTTGCTCAAGCAGCTCTATCAGAAAGGCTTATTATATAAAGGCTATACCATTCAGCCTTATAGTCCTGCAGCAGGAACTGGCCTTTCTAGTCACGAACTGAACCAGCCTGGTGCTTATCGTGATGTGAAAGATACCACGGTTACCGCCCAGTTTGAGGTGCTAAATGCCCCCGAAAGCTTGCAAGGGTGGGGTAAGCCCGTGTTCTTGGCTTGGACGACCACGCCTTGGACTTTGCCTTCCAATACCGCTCTTTGCGTGGGGCCGAACATTGACTACGTGGCTGTGCAAACTTTCAATCCCTACACAGCAGAGCCAATCACGGCCATCATGGCAGAGAATCGCTTGTCGGCTTATTTCAAAGCGGAAGGTGAGACTGCAGACATGAGCTATGCGGCTGGCGATAAGGTGTTGCCCTATCGTGTAGTCGAGCATTATAAAGGTGCAGACCCTAGTTGGTATGCGTTACGCTCAACTGATGCCATGGGTGCGTCCTTCTGAAAAAGGTGGCCGACACGGCAGCTGACTTTGTGCGCGAATATGCCGCTCAACACAGTGATCGTGTCTTCTCTGTGGGACAAGACCAATTTGTGGAAATGGCTGATGCGGCGTTCCACGTGATTCCTGGGGACTATGTCACTACGGAAGATGGTACGGGTATCGTGCACATTGCGCCTACTTTCGGTGCTGATGACGCGAAAGTGGCCAAAGCGGCTGGCATTCCCTCTCTTCATCATCAACAAAGCTGGTGAGACACGCCCGATGGTGGACCTCACTGGTAAATACTATACGCTCGAAGATTGCGCTCCTGCTTTTTGCGGAAAAGTGCGTAGAAGCTGCGGCTTATGGTCAGCATGCTGGCGACTTCGTGAAGAACGCCTACGATCCTCGTTATAACGAAGGAGGAAAGTATGACGAAAAAAAGCAGCTGAAAAAGCGGAGAATCTCGATATCATCTTGTGCATGGAAATGAAGCAGGCAGGACAAGCCTTCCGCATTGAAAAGCATGTGCACAATTATCCTCACTGCTGGCGTACCGACAAGCCTGTGCTTTACTATCCTCTGGATAGCTGGTTCATTCGCTCTACGGCTGTGAAGGAGCGGATGATGGAACTCAATAAGACGATTCTTTGGAGCCCGAATCCACGGGTACTGGCCGTTTCGGTAAGTGGTTGGAGAATCTTAATGACTGGAACTTAAGCCGTTCGCGCTATTGGGGCACTCCATTGCCCATCTGGCACAATGCTCAGAAGGAAGAACTCTGCATCAGTTCGGTGGAAGAGCTCTACAACGAGATTGAAAAGTCAGTGGCTGCAGGAGTGATGGCAAAAATCCCCTGGAAGGAGCAAGGCTTTGTGCCTGGCGATTTCAGTAAGGAGAACTACGACCGCATCGACTTGCATCGTCCTCATGTGGATGATATCGTGCTTGTTTCTGCTACAGGGCATCCGCTTTATCGCGAAATGGATCTTATAGATGTGTGGTTTGACTCAGGGGCTATGCCTTATGCGCAAATCCACTATCCTTTTGAGAATAAGGAGCTCCTCGATAATCGCACGGTTTATCCTGCTGATTTCATAGCAGAAGGTGTGGACCAAACTCGTGGTTGGTTCTTTACGCTTCATGCGATTGCGACCATGGTGTTTGACTCTGTGGCTTTCAAGGCTGTGATTTCTAATGGTCTGGTTTTGGACAAGAACGGACAGAAGATGTCTAAGCGACTTGGTAATGCTGTGGATCCCTTTGCTGCAATCCAAGAATATGGCAGCGACCCAGTGCGTTGGTATATGATTACGAATTCTTCTCCTTGGGACAACTTGAAGTTTGATCCAGAAGGGGTGGTGGAAACGAATCGCACGTTCTTTGGTAAGTTGATTCAGACCTACTCGTTCTTCTCGATGTATGCCAATGTAGACAGCTTTGATCCAGAGGCAGCGGAAGTGCCAGTGGCCGAACGTCCAGAGATTGACCGCTGGATTCTCAGCGAACTGAATACGCTGGTGCGCGAAGTGACGGCTTGCTACGAAGATTATGAGCCTACGCGTGCGGGTCGCTTGATCCAAACTTTCACGGTGGACAATCTATCTAACTGGTATGTACGTCTCAATCGTAAGCGTTATTGGGCTGGTGAGATGACACAAGATAAACTTTCCGCTTACCAAACCTTGTATACTTGTCTGCTCACGCTGAGCCGATTGATGGCACCTATTGCACCTTTCTATGCTGACCGCCTTTACAAGGATTTGGCTGCGGGAACGGCTCGTGCTGCAGCAGATAGTGTGCATCTCGATCGCTTCCCTCAAGTCGATGAGACCCTCATCGATGCAGAACTGGAGGCTCGCATGGAGTTGGCACAGCAAACCACATCGCTTGTGTTGTCATTGCGTAAGAAGGAGCGCATCATCGTGCGCCAACCTCTCCAGCGCATTGCTATTCCAGTGACTGACCCTCTCGTTCGCACACGCCTAGAAGCTGTGCAGCAGCTGGTGCTTGATGAAGTGAATGTGAAAACCATTGACTTTGTAGAAGGCCAGATGTTGGAGAAGAAGGTGAAGTGTAATTTCCGCGTGATGGGAAAGAAGTTTGGCAAGCTCATGAAGGCAGTGAACGAAGTGGTGACCGCCATCTCTCAAGCGCAGATTGCTGAACTTGAGAAGAACGGCACACTGACTGTTGATGTTGAAGGTCAAGCTTGTGTTGTAGAACGTAATGATGTGGAAATCATCAGTGAAGACATGCCAGGCTGGAGTGTTGCTAATGAAGGAACGCTTACCGTAGCGCTGGATATCACGCTCACTGAAGAACTTCGCAATGAAGGAGTGGCACGTGAAATCGTGAAGCGTGTGCAAAGCCTTCCGTAAGGATAGTGGTTTTGAAATCACCGACCGCATCCGTGTTGTCGTAGAAGCAGTGCCCGTAGCAGAGAAGGCGGTCAATGATTACCGCGACTTCATTGCTGGACAAGTTTTGGCAGAAAGTATCGAACTTGCTGCTCAAGTGGAAAGTGCAACTACATTTGATTTGGACGGAACGAATGTGAAGTTCTCAATCAACAAGGTATAACCGATGACGTCTGTTGTGCAGTGGGGTGGAGCAAAGGCTCACCTCCACTCGCACGATTTGGACGTTAACTATAATGACCATAATTATTTTAACCCCTATAATCCTATGTCAGAGAAAACAAGATACACTGATGAAGAGTTGGCTGAGTTCCGTGCTCTTATCAATGAAAAGTTAGAGGTGGCTCGTCAACAGTTTGAAGAAATCATCGCCACACTCAATAAGCGTAATAGCAATGATATCGACGACACGATGCCTACCTACCACACGCTTGAAGAAGGTTCTGAGTGTGCAGTCGATGGAAGAGCAGATGGTGGCGGCAGAACGCTGAAGAAGTTTATCACTGGTCTGCAACAGGCTTTGTTGCGCATCGAGAATAAAAACGTATGGTATCTGTCGTGTCACCAAGAAATTGATTCCTAAAGAACGACTTCGTGCTGTGCCTCATGCAACACTTAGCATAGAAGCTAAGTTGGCGCAAGGTAAATAATTGCATCTGCGATGCTTTGGAATGGAGCTTTTGTTACAAATAGTCGGTATTTGTAGAAGGCTCCATTCCATTAACTGCAACGTATAGCTCCTCATTTGATCACCGTACTCTAGGCAGGCACTCAATTTGTGCCCTAATATCCCTACATTTTTCCTTTATGAAACTGCGTGCACTCCTCGCGGTGTTGATTCCGATGGGTATCATCATCATAGACCAAATCATCAAAATTGCGATTAAAACTCATTTCTTATTGGGAGAGTCGTATGAAATCACCTCTTGGTGTCAACTTCGTTTTACGGAGAATCGAGGTATGGCTTTTGGTATGGACTTCATAGGGACTGGCATACTCACGGTGTTCCGTTTATGTGCAGTTGCCTTCTTTATCTATGTCTTGAGCAAGGAAGTGAAGAAGCGCGCCGATAGGTTTTGTAATCTGCTTAGCAATGATTGTGCAGGTGCCTTCGGAAATATCGTTGATAATGCGTTTTATGGATTGATATTTACTGAAAGTGCTCCTTATTACGCCGCCTCTTTTTGGGGCGTTGCCTGCGCATTTTGTGCCTATGGGTCAGGGTTATGGTACTTTCCTTCATGGACATGTGGTGGATATGTTTTACTTCCCTCTCTTTCAGTGGCCTGAATGGGTGCCTTTCTTAGGAGGGGTACATTCTTTTGGAGCCATTTTTAATTTTTGCTGATGCTGCCATTTCTGTTGGTGCTGTGGCTATGATCTTGTTTTATCATAAGCATCTCTCTGTGTTGATGAATAGTGGTGCAAAAGAGAAAGACGAAAGTACAGTGGAGAATACGCAAGAAATCATCAAAAATAGCCACGAGAGAGGTCTTTGGAGTGTTTCGTGCTGTACTCTCCGATAGGCCTGTCACCTTTTTACTTTACCTTTGTGTTCATGATAGCCCCATTAATGATAATCTCTAAATGCTTGCTTCGCGGATGGCTCCTAACAGTGGTCGTCTTGTTGGTGGCTTGTTCTTCTGGAATGAGAGACCGAAAAGTATTGCCTGTTGATGAGATGGCAAAGGTGCTCTATGATTATCAACTGGCCACTTCTCTGGCACAAGAGGATAATCAAGGAACCAGCCCTGAAAACGGATTGGTGGTCGCAGCTTCTGACTCTGTTCTTGCTGAGAGTCATCGCAATTATCTGAAATATAAATCAGCGGTGCTAGCTAAGTATCAGATTTCAGAGAGTGACTATAAGCATTCCTTGGCTTTCTATTTGCGAAATCCAGAGGAAATGAAGCAGCTGAATGCGCACCCTAGAGCGTCGTATTGCTGAAGTCAATGGTCAATATGCGGCCGCAAACAGACAGGTTGCCACGGCATCGGATAGTGTGGTGTTGTGGAATAAAGATCGAGTGCTCCTGGATGCTGCGACGTCCAATCGTTATGTCTATGAAGGGCTGACTAAGGGTCGGCGTTTGCGTAATGAAGCTCTGATTTTGAGCTTTGATGCAGAATGGCTCTATGGAGGTGGAAATAAGCAGGCGCAGGCTTTCCTCACTGCTATTTACGATAATGACTCTGTGTCCACAACTTATTATAGTATTTATTATTTCCAGAATCATCATGAGGTGCGTTTGCCTCTTGCGCAGCGTAACCTGAAAAAGGTATCTGTTCAGTTTGCTTCTTCAAGTACTTGGGAGGCTTATCCGCAAGTGGTCAACTTCAGCCAGATTAAATTGCACCGTGTGAAAAGAAGCCAGTGTAGCAACTTCGAGCTCAGGTGAACGATTTGTCTTTGCTTTCAAGGATGTTTTTCTGGTTAAAGAGCCATTTTTATGCGTGATGCTATGTTCTGGGAGCACTGAGGTAGCATTGTGCTTTATTTCTATAGGATGTCACGTCTTTTGCTTCGCTATTTTCCCACTGCTCTTGAAAGAGAAGGAAGGCAGTCTATGTCCTTCAGGGTGGCTACCTTAAAACTCCTGCGTGCTGATGGAGAGGTGTTGGAGCGCGTTGTCGTGAAACTTGATTGTCGAGCACATCTTTTAGAGATTAGTCCATTGGCACAAGAAATTGCGGCCACTGCCTGGCATCGTGGTACGCTCATTGAATTGCCCAATGGCGAAGTGACACTCGCCGATTGACCTTATCTTTCTTCTTTCCAAAACCTTATTCTTCTCAGTATGTTGCTTTCTGTCATCATCGTGTCTTATAATGTGCGCTATTTCTTGCGACAATGCTTAGACAGTCTGTTTTCGCTCATGCCAAGCAGCAGAGATTGATGTGGAAGTGTTTGTGGTGGATAATGACTCACAAGATGGCACTATTCCCTATCTACGAAAGTCTTTGCTCAAGAAATGGATGAGGAACATCATTTTTGCGAGATTGTATCTTATAGCCAATCGACATAATGTTGGATTTGGACGCGCCAATAACCAGGCGTTGCGACAGTGTAAGGGAGATTATGTGTTGTTTCTTAATCCTGATACGATTCTCACGGAGCATACGCTTCTTGACTGTTGGTCGGCAGCTCAACAACACCCCAATTGTGGGGCGATAGGTGTGGCGATGCTGCAAGCTAATGGTACGTTTGCACCAGAAAGTCGTCGTGGACTGCCTACACCTTGGGTGGCTTTTTGCAAGATGGCGGGGCTGACGAAGCTTTTTCCCAAAAAAAGTAGGTGCTGCTCATTATTATATGAGTTATCTTTCTCAAGAGGAAATGGCAGCCATAGACATTGTGAGCAGGGCGTTTATGTTTTGTAATCGAGCAGCTTTTAGATAAGTAGGGGATTTGATGAGGATTTCTTTATGTATGGAGAAGATATCGATCTTTCGTACAGATTTCTGAAAGCTGGTTTTCAAAACTTCTATGTACCTACGCCCATTGTACACTATAAAGGTGAGAGTACGCACAAGAACTCATATCGGTATGTGCATGTTTTTATGAGGCGATGCTGATTTTCTTTCAGAAGCATTTTCCAACTTCTTCTTTGGCACTCAGGATTCCGGTGCGTTGTGCCATCTATGCTCGTGCTTTGTTGGCTTTATTGCAACAGATGGTGAAGAACTGGTCGAGATTTCTTACGCCCAAACGGCCGAGTCTTCCTCTGCAGCTACAAGCGGTATGCTCAGAGGCCTTAAAACAAGAATGGGAAGCTCGCACCGATGTTTGGGATCTTCAGTTTGTAGCAGAGGAAAAAGTCTTATCTTCCTATAGTTATTATGGCTTCTCTCCTGAAGAAATGGGCTATTCTGAGATTTTAGAACGTTTGCGCAAGACTAACGGCAAGCAGTATTTGGCTACATTTTTCCCATCTTGGGGGGTCATGATTACGGGAAAGGAGGTATTTGAATGAGAGATTTACCACAAGTTCGTTTACGCGCTTTGGAAATGTCTGACTTAGACTTGCTCTATGAGGTGAAAACGATGCGAAGTTTTCAGAATGTAGCACCAATTTGATGCCGCTTTCTCGCGGTGCAATGAAACGCTTCATACAGCAAAGTCTGACACAGGACATCTTTGCTTTGCGACAATTACGTTTTGTTATAGAGAAGTGTCCTGCAACTCCTGTGGGGTTTATAGACCTTGTCGAATTCTCTCCTGAACATAGGAGGGCAGAAGTGGGGGTGGCTGTTCTGGCTCAGTATCGAAAACAAGGTTTGGGCACTGCAGCCTTACAGCAATTGTGTGACTGGGCATCGCGACAGCTTTCAGTGGTGCAGTTGTATGCCTATGTACAATCAGAATATTGCTTCACAACGATTGTTTCAGAAGGTGGGGTTTCGACAGACTGCCGTTCTGCCTTCTTGGTTTGTCAAGGGGGGCTTCAAGATGCGCACGTTTATCAGTGTGTATTTGAGCAGAGTTAATTAGAAAAACGGCTTTTTTGAGAAAAAAAACGTCGAAACGTTTGGTGGTATCGTTGAAATGTGCTACCTTTGCACTCGCAAACGACAAGGTGCGTTAGTTCAGTTGGTTAGAATACATGCCTGTCACGCATGGGGTCACGGGTTCGAGTCCCGTACGCACCGCTTAATGTTGTTTGAAAAATCCTCGAAGAGGGCGCTTAGCTCAGCTGGTTCAGAGCGTCTGCCCTTACAAGCAGAGGGTCGGCGGTTCGAATCCGTCAGCGCCCACAGACAGAATACTTTTCGAGATACAGAAAAAAACTTTATACTGATTCTTCTATCAGTATTAGGACGCTTAGCTCAGCTGGTTCAGAGCGTCTGCCTTACAAGCAGAGGGTCGGCGGTTCGAATCCGTCAGCGTCCACCAACATTCGTTGTTATTATCATTTTATTCTCCTCGTGAGAATAAGGGTGCTTAGCTCAGCTGGTTCAGAGCGTCTGCCTTACAAGCAGAGGGTCGGCGGTTCGAATCCGTCAGCACCCACCTCAAGACAAGTGCAATTTGCGCTTGTCTTTTCTTTATCTGGTGTCTTCTTTCGGGAAATGTTCAATCCTTTCCGTTTCCTCTATTTTAGAGAATGGTTTCATTCTTATGCGATGCTAAGTTTTGCATTTATAGAAGGAAATGTTTGGTAGATTCGTGGAAAAATAAGTAATTTTTGCATGCCGATTATTATCAAGTTGCCCCTAATTGTGGGGTTACACTCACGTGTTAATAGCCTAGTTCTTTGGCCGAACTTGGTGGTTAGTGAATCGTGAGAAAAAGATAATTCATTGATTTATGGGCATTTGCCCACTTAGTAACTACAAATTAATCACTTAGAATGGATACTTTAAGCTACAAGACCATTTCTGCTAACAAGGAGACCGCTCAAAAGAATGGGTAGTTATCGATGCTACCGATCAAGTTTTGGGTCGTCTTGCTTCTAAAGTTGCCAAGCTCCTCCGTGGTAAGTACAAGCCTAACTTTACTCCTCACGTGGATTGCGGTGACAACGTAATTATCATCAATGCCGACAAGTTTATCTTGACTGGTAAGAAGATGACAGATCGTGTGTACTACACCTATACTGGTTATCCTGGTGGACAGCGCGAGCACACTCCCGCTTCTATCTTGGCTAAGCCCAATGGTGCAGACAAGCTCCTCCGTCGTGTTGTGAAGGGTATGCTTCCCAAGAATCGTCTTGGTGCACAATTGCTCCGTAACCTCCATGTATATGTAGGCACTGAGCACAAGCATGAGGCACAAAGCCCCAAAGCTCTTGATATTAACACCCTCAAGTAATCAAACAAGTAGACACAATGGAACAAATTAATGCTCTGGGTCGTCGCAAAAGCGCCGTTGCCCGTATCTTTGTCACTGAGGGTTCTGGTAAGATTACTATCAACAAGCGTGACCTCACCGAATATTTCCCCTCTTCTATCCTTCAGTTTGTGGTGAAGCAACCTCTTGCTCTCCTCGAAGCTACTGAAAAGTATGACATCAAAGTAAACCTCCAAGGTGGTGGTTTTACAGGTCAGAGCCAAGCTCTTCGTCTTGCTATCGCTCGTGCTTTGGTGAAAATCAACGCTGACGACAGAAGGCACTTCGTGCAGAAGGCTTCATGACCCGCGATCCTCGCGAAGTTGAACGTAAGAAGCCAGGTCGTCCAAAGGCACGTCGTCGCTTCCAGTTCAGCAAGCGTTAATCTCTATCGGCAAGTTTGCTGAAAACAGAAAAACGTTTAGCATCCAAACGCATGAGACCATCTTTTTCTTTCGCTGTGTCCTTTGGGATTTCAGCATGATGCTACTCATGGGTTGGTTGAAATGCCCTAGCACTCTCGTTAGTGCATAAGGTGATCAATGATTATAGGAGTACACGTTGCCATTCCTGGGCGACTGACACAATCTCATCCTCTGTCGGTGCATCTCACTAAAAGAATAGAGGCGTAGCGTAGATTGCTAGAATGCTCCTCAACTTACAAGGAAAGTAAACTACTATTCAAAATGTCTAGAACTAATTTTGAAACCCTTCTCGAGGCTGGCTGTCACTTTGGTCACCTCAAACGTAAGTGGAATCCTGCTATGGCTCCTTATATCTTCATGGAGCGCAATGGCATCCACATCATCGACCTCCACAAGACTGTAGCAAAAGTTGATGAAGCTGCTGAAGCTCTCAAGGAAATTGCTAAGTCTGGTCGTCGTATTCTCTTTGTAGCTACTAAGAAACAGGCCAAATTGGCAGTTGCTGAAAAGGCAGCTGCTGTGAACATGCCTTACGTGACCGAACGCTGGCCAGGTGGTATGCTCACTAACTTCCCAACCATCCGTAAGGCTGTGAAGAAGATGACTAACATCGACAAGCTCACAGCTGATGGTACTTTCTCTAACCTCTCTAAGCGCGAAATCCTCCAGATTAGCCGTCAACGTGCTAAGCTCGAGAAGAACCTCGGTTCTATCGCTGACCTCACTCGTCTTCCTGCTGCTCTCTTCGTTGTAGACGTATGCAGGAACACATCGCTGTGAAGGAAGCTATCCGTTTGGGTATCCCTGTATTTGGTATCGTAGATACTAATGCTGATCCCAACATCGTAGATTTCGCTATCCCTGCTAACGACGATGCAACAAAGAGCATCGAGGTAATCCTCGACGCTTGCTGCGCTGCTATCGCTGAGGGTGTGGAAGAGCGTAAGGTAGAGAAGGCTGCCAACGATGAGAAGAATGAAGACAACAAGCGCGCTCGTCAAGCTCGCGCTGAGAAGTCTGAAGCTGAAAAGGCTTAATTCTTACTGAAGTAACAATAGGACGGGGTGGTGAAAGTCAATATATCAAGGACCAATCACCTCACCCCGTCCCTCTTTTCAAAACCTGACTAACAATATACAAGCAAAATGGCTGTAAATATTGAAGATATCAAGAAGCTCCGCGCCCTCACTGGTGCTGGTTTGAGCGATTGTAAGAATGCACTTGCAGAAGCTAATGGTGACCTCGACGCTGCTGTAGAACTCGTGCGCAAGCGTGGTCAAGCTATCGCTGCGAAGCGTTCTGACCGTGAAGCTGCAGAAGGTTGCGTGCTCGTGAAGGTTGATGGCAACTATGGTGCTATCCTCGCCCTTAAGTGCGAAACTGACTTCGTGGCTAAGAATGCTGATTTCGTAGCATTGGCGAAGGATATTCTCGACGCTGCTGTTGTAGCTCGTTGCAAGAATGTAGAAGAAGTTAAGGCTTTGCCCCTTGGTGGTCGCACTGTTGCTGAACGCATCACTGACCAATCTGGTGTTACTGGTGAAAAGATGGAGCTCGATGCTTATCTCGTTGTTGAGGGTGAAGGCCTCGCTGCTTACAACCACGCTAACAACAATAGCCTCTGCACCCTCGTGGCTTTGAGCAGCAAGGTGGCTGATGAGACTGTAGGTAAGAACGTGGCTATGCAAGTAGCTTCTGCTGCTCCTGTGGCTATCGATGAAAGCGGTGTTCCTCAATCAGTGAAGGACAATGAGTTCAACGTTGCTGTAGAAAAGACTCGTCTCGAACAAGTGCAAAAGGCTGTTGAAGCTGCTCTTAAGAAGGCTGGTTTCAACCTCTACATTGCTGAAAGCGAAGAGCACCTCAATGAGGGTATCATGAAGGGTAGCATCACTGAAGCTCAAGCTCAAGAAATCCGTGAACTCAAGGAAAAGACTGCTGCTGAGAAGGAAGCTAACCTCAACGAACAGATGATTCAAAACATCGCTAAGGGTCGTCTTGGCAAGTTCTTCAAGGAAGTTTGTCTTCTTGAACAAGAATACATTTGGGACAAGACTAAGACCATTGCTCAGTTCCTCGGTGAGGTTGAAAAGGGTCTTACTGTGACTGCCTTCCAACGCTATACCCTCAGCGCTGAGTAATCTCTTTTGCTCGCCCTAAGGCTATTTTATTCGAGCCGACCACAATGGGGTCGGCTCGATTTTTCATATTTCTTTTATCCTTCATCTGAACGTTATGTTGCAGATTCCAACGCAGGCGCAACTTGCGGCGCATCTTTCTTCACCATATTTCCAGAAGCTCTCAGCAACAGTTGATGCTATGGGTTTAGAAGCCCTATATTGTTGGTGGTTATGTAAGAGATTTTATCCTTGGTCGTCCATCGAAGGATGTCGATGTCGTCGTCGTGGGTTCTGGTATTGAAGTAGCACAGGCTTTTTTGTAAAACAATTAGGCAAAGGTGCCCATTGTTCTGTGTTTCGCAATTTTGGCACTGCGCAAGTTAAATGGCGATATTGGACAACAATAGCGGGAAAGCGTGTGCATCAGGAAGAGGAGATCGAGTTTGTAGGGGCTCGAAAAGAGAGCTATTCTCATGATTCTCGTAAGCCGATAGTGGAGAATGGTACACTAGATGATGATCAACGACGTCGGGATTTTACAATCAATGCTTTGGCGGTCTGCTTGAATCAGGAAAGGTTAGGGGAACTTGTCGATCCCTTTGGGGGACTTCGTGATTTAGAAGATGGTATTATCGCCACTCCCTTGATCCTGATATTACGTTTAGTGATGACCCTTTGCGTATGATGCGCTGCATTCGTTTTGCTACCCAATTGAATTTTTCAGATTGAGGAAGAAACGTTTGAGGCTTTAAGTCGTAACAAAGAACGGATTAAGATTATTTCTGCTGAGCGTGTTATTGATGAACTCAACAAGATTATACTTGCTGAACATCCTTCAAAAGGATTCATAGAACTACATCGGTGTGGTTTGTTAGAAATCATCCTTCCCGAGTTGGCTGCATAGATATTGTAGAAGAGAAATGGGCGTAAACACAAGAATAATTTCTACCATACTCTTGAGGTGTTGGAGAATCTTGTAGAACACTCAGAGCTTTAGCTGAAGAGAACAGGTTGTCGAAGATTGCGCAGCTACAAACGAGTTTGCAAAATTCGGATACTGATAAGACAAAGAGCGATGGTGATGACGAGAATGGTGTGTCTCTATGTGCTGCACCAACGAAAGATGAGATTCTCTTTCATCGTTGGGCTGCTCTTTTTGCATGACATTGGTAAACCTAAATCAAAGCGTTGGGACAATAAGATAGGGTGGACGTTTCATAATCACAATTATCTTGGCATGAGGATGGTGAAACCATTGTTTCGCAGATTGAAGTTGCCTCTCGATGAACGAATGAAATATGTGGAGAAGCTAGTAGACCTTCACATGCGCCCTATCAACATTGCAGATGATGAAGTCATAGATTCTGCTGTGCGTCGATTACTATTTGATGCGGGTAACGATATTGACGATCTAATGATGCTTTGTGAGGGCTGACATTACTTCAAAGAATGAACGCCGTAAGCAGAATTTTTATGCCAATTATAAACTTGTGCGTCAAAAGCTCGTAGACCTAGAAGAGAAGGACAGGATTCGTAATTTCCAACCTCCTGTTGATGGTACGGAGATTATGCAACTTTTCGACTTGAAGCCTTGTCAAGAAATCGGGGCTCTGAAGTCTGCACTCAAAGATGCCATTTTAGATGGGGAAGTTCCAAACGAACATGATGCGGCGTTGGATTTTTATTCTCAAACGCGCTGCAAAGATGGGCCTTAGCCCCATGAAGAAAAATGTAGTGGACACTATCGCTCTTTTTGTGTCTGCAGAAAACACGATCTATTGATTAGAACTTAGGAATCGTAAACAAGGAAGCCGTATCAACAATTGGTTGATACGGCTTCTAAAATGGTACAGTCAAAGGGTAGACTCCTGAAAAATAACGTAGAGGCTTTTTCTGCATTTCTCATGTTAATGTACAAGGGCTGTAATACTTCCCTTGCCATGAATCTCTCCTTCTGAGTTCTTTGTCAACAAGGGCTACAAACTCATAGTTCTTTAACCCCCAATCAGGGCGAGTAGTAATGCTTGCGAGATGATGAAGCAAAACGTTCGACTACAATGTCAGGTCGCAACTTTTTCAAGGAAGTCAACGACAAGTGATGCATATTCTTCTGCAGAGTACAAGGAATAGTCAGAGGTGTAGGTAACATCTTGGGTGGCTCGCTCACGTTGTCGTATAAATTCACGTGCCATGGCGGTGCCACGGATGATTTGTAATTGGTGAAGTTTAAGGGTGTCAATGGGGAGTTGATTGATTATTTCCGCCTGATTAACGGTGAATTCACGAGTCTCTCCTGGAAGTCCCAGTATGAAGTGTGCTCCTACAGGTAGTCCGCGTTGTGCTGTGCGCTGGATGGTTTTCTACGGCACACTGATAGCTGTGGCCGCGATTGATGCGTTCCAAAGTTGCATCGGACGTTGATTCTACACCATATTCGACTAGCACAAACTTTTCGCGATGTAGTTGTGCCAGGTAATCTAAAAGTTCATTGGGCATGCAGTCAGGACGCGTGCCGATCACTAATCCTACAACATCAGGTACAGCAAGGGCTTCTTGGTATAATCGAACTAAATGTTCCTGTTCTCCATAGGTGTTGGTATGAGGCTGAAAGTAAGCCAAATACTTCATTCGTCTATCGTTCTCGGGTAATTCTTTGCCACGTTGGTGTGCTCGTTTTTCTTGGGCCCGTCGGAAGAATGTTTTGCCTCGTTCTAGTTGCGCACGCATGCTTTCCTCTGTTGTGCAATAATCAGGGTTGAACGATTGATTATTGCAGTAGATGCAACCACCACTGCCGACAAGGCCATCGCGATTGGGACAAGTGAAGCCTGCATTGATGGAAATTTTCTGAACTTTGTATGGAAAGAATCTTTCCATAAAGGTGGAAAGTGTCGTATAACGTGGCTGCTGATTCATTGAAATAACGAGAGTGCGTTGGAAAGATGCGAGTTTATTGTTGAAATCTGCAATGTTCAAGCTTGAAAGATTCTGGTGATGGTAGGAGTGTATGAAGAAAGAATCTTATTAAATGGCGTTGCAAAAAGGAGAAAATAGTAGTTTGTCCTACAAAGATACGGATTTCATTCGATAAATCCCCCTTTTTTCGTAAATTCGCGTTATATTATATCTGGTCTCTAAAGTCAGTTCTTATGATTCTAGCACATCTTAATGATAGCGATCGTTATGCTTCGCTTCATCCTTTGTTTAAGCAACTTTTTGATTACGTCAAAGCACACGATTTTACGCATGTTCCAGCTGAGCGCATTGTGCTTGATGGGGATCGACTCTTTATCAATGTCGCAGATGTTACATTGAAATCTCCAGAAAGAACAAGTAGCTTGAGGTGCATCGCCGATATATAGACGTGCATTTCCTCTTTCACGAGAAGAGATAATGGGGTGGTCTTCTCTGGGTGTGCTTGCAACAGAGTATGCAACCTTTTTAATGAGAGGATGATTTCGCTGTCTATGCAGAAAGAGCGCATAGCTATCTCACTATTCATCCTGGTGAGTTTGCAATTGTTTGGCCAGAAGATGCTCATGCCCCTATCATTGGTCAAGGTGCTTTGCGCAAACTTATCGCAAAAGTGTGTATTGACTAAGGCGAGATGACCTTAGATTCTTACAGAACAATCCCTCAAATTCATTTGCTCATGTTGAACGAACAAGATTATATGCTCCTTGCTGCCAAGGGTATCACCGAGCAACAGCTCAATCAACAGCTTGCTGACCTTCGTGCAGGCTTCCCTTTCCTAGAACTATCAGCTGCAGCTTCGCTAGAAAATGGCGGAATTACGCTCCTACTCCTGAAGTACGTAAAGCTTATCTTCGTGCGTGGCAAGACTATGTTAGCAATGTGGAGCACGAGGTGGTAAAAATTTGTGCCTGCATCAGGAGCGGCCAGTCGTATGTTCAAAGATCTCTATGCTTTTTCTAGACGGTGAAAGTGATATTCCAGATACAGATTTTTGTGAAAATCTTTTTCGAAAATCTTCCGCATGCCGCCTTCTTACAAGATTTAGATTGTAAGCTAGAAGAACTACACGGAAAATCTAGCGCGCAACTAGTAGAGGAAGGAGACTATAAGTCTGTAGTGGCTGGTTGCTCGGTACGCGTGGATTAAATTATGGACGTCTTCCGAAAGGACTCTTGAAGTTCCATCGTTATGAGAGTGAGTCATCACGCACTCCTTTTGAGGAGCATTTGGTAGAAGGGGCTCTCTATGCGAAAAAAATGCAGAAGGTAAGGTGCAACTCCATTTCACTGTTTCTCCAGAGCACCGTAGTCTGTTTGAAACGTTGGCCTCAGCAGCAAGTAAGAAGTTTGGAGAGCTTTACAAGGCTCAATATGAGATTTCTTTTTCTGAGCGAAATCGTCTACAGATACGATTGCTGCAAAATGCTGATGGCACTCCTTTCCGCAATGCTGATGGTAGTCTTCTCTTTCGTCCGGGTGGCCATGGTGCGCTCATAGAGAATCTCAATGACATTGATGCAGATGTGATTTTTGTTAAAACGATTGATAATGTTTCTCCTGATAGCTTGAAGGCGCAAACAGTAGAGAATAAGCAGCTGCTTGCAGGATTGCTAGTGAGTTTACAAGCGCGCACCTTTGCATATTTGGAAGAACTCGAAGATGGCAATGTCAGTGAAGAGCGTATGCAAGAAATGTTGCACTTCCTCGAAAACGATTTGCATTGCCAGAGTGATACAGCTGCCGAATTAGAAGGACTGGAGTTGTTGGACTATCTTTATACCCGTCTTAATCGTCCTATTCGTGTATGCGGTATGGTACGCAATGTCGGAGAACCAGGAGGTGGACCTTTTATAGTCTATAATGCTGATGGTAGTATCTCTTTGCAGATTCTCGAAAGTAGCCAAATTGATATGAGTGACCCTGACAAGAAACGTCTTTTTGAAGAGGGAACGCACTTTAACCCTGTTGATTTGGTATGTGGTGTTCGTGATTTTGCTGGTGAGAAATTCTATCTTCCTGATTTTTGTGGATCCTAACACGGGTTTCATTTCTCATAAGTCGAAAGATGGAAAGGAACTTCTTGCACTAGAGCTTCCTGGTCTGTGGAATGGAGCAATGAGCGATTGGAATACTGTCTTTGTAGAAGTGCCTCTAGCTACTTTTAATCCAGTTAAAACAGTGAATGATTTATTCCGTACAGAGCATCAACTTTAAGATAAAGTGAAGTGTGAGCTTTGTCTTCATAGTATTTGCAAAGCTCTCACCTGAGACCCTTTACTCGCTATTTCGACTAAAATAACCGTTACTGCTAGTTTAATTGGATATGCCCAAATCTGTCCGAAGGAAGACTGCACCGAATGATGTGCCTGCTCTTTTTCTTTGCAAGTGTACTCATTATTATGTATTGGGGATTTTGCTCTCTTGGCTCCGTTTTCTCCTCTGCTTTATTAGGAATAGTTCCTGTGCTCTGGGTGGTTGGTTTGCGCCAGTTACCATGGAGTCGGGTGAGAAGCAGATGGCAGTGGAGAAGTTTTTCTCATGTGTCTTAGCCTTTTCCCTTTCCTTGGGTATTCTGTTTAGTGCAGGCTATTGGCGTTGGTGGTTGTTTCTGGTTTTTATAGTCTTTTTTTGTTGTCACTCTTATTGGAATGCAACTTCATCGATGGACAAGCCTCTTTTATGTCACTTTCTTGTGCTATTATGGGCTGGCTCTTGCTTTGAATATTCCTTTCTGACGTGCTCATATGCTAAAACTAAATGAATCAGAGTCGCATCTTTCTGACAAGTATGGCGTATATGAAAACTCCCCAATATGTAAACTTTTACATTTTGGGGAGTTTTTCTGTGAGTCGTATGATTGTTTATTCAATTACGTCCGAGCAGGCTGGAACTTAACAGAAAAAACTATCAAATAAACTAGGTTCTAAACAGGATGTTGAGCGAGATTTCTTATCATCTTTGGGTGAACTGCATGCTTTCTTCCACCACCATTGACCGCGTTGAGTATTGGTGATACTAGAGAAACGCTTGCTTAGCTCACTCATTGAGAGTGAGAGAGGGCGTTCCATATATGCTTGTTCGTAGCGCATAAGAATCTCGTCGCGAGTTAATGGACGATCTGCTTCTAGAAGAATGCGACCAATGCGGCTAAAGTCGTAAATGAGTTGTTCGGCCATGATGCGATATCCTCGAGACGACTGTTCTATCCATGGGTGGTGTGATAGCAATGCTGTAAGCGAGATGCTCTCTGATGTGAACGATCCTAGATGTAAAAGAGAGGAAATGTCTTGATAATCTGGGTGCAATTGTAGGGTTCTGTAGACTTTATGCAGTAGTGATCGATATAGTAGTACTTCTCCTCGAGGGACAATGAAATCGCATGCCCATGAACTCTCGGCTTGCGTACGAAGCATGGGAGTGAGTTGTAAAAGCCATAGGAAACGAGGCATAGACATGTATAGCAGTCCATCTAGCACCGTCGTGGACTGAAACACTAGCCGTGAGTGAAGAGCTGCCAGACTTTGACGAAAATCATCGCTTAATCTTAGTCCTTCTACTTCTTCTCCTGCTAATAAAGGACGTAGAAAATCATGCTCTATCATACGCATTACGGATGATCGAGAAGGGAGTTCTAGTACTTTCGCTATCACATCTGAAGATAGCCCTTGTAGTAAAAAGCGATGTAAGACGGCAGCTTTGTTAGGATGTCGGTGTTTAAGTAATAATATGAGATGCGTGAAGGTGTGTTCAACCTGACGAATCGATTGTATTAAATCATCTTCCAGAGTATCAAAAGATGAAGTGTCTATGGATGTGGAAGGAAACATAGTGGTATAAAGACCAAGGAGCGTCAATTGAATCATCAATAGGAAATATCCATGATGCCCGTTGTAAAACCCATTGTTCAATGAGTTGTTCGGGGTGAAGTCTCACTTCTTGTCGCATCTCATCAAAAATGTGGAGGAAAAAAGGGCCAACCCCTTCCCATTCCGCAACATCACATCTTTGTAAACGTATTATGTCGGCCAAAAGTTATTCCAATTTCTGAAAGTCGTCGTAAAACCGTGTTACGCTCAGGATTCGTTGCAAGAAAGTCAAGAGGAATCTGAGCCAATTTTTCCTGTAACAACTTCAGCCCGATGAAGAGCAGCAAGATTCATCGAGTGCGAAGTAATCAGGAAAGAGTGTGGTTTGCATATCGCAAATATAGCAAGATTTTCCGATATGAGGTGAAAAAAGCTTGTAATACTTGGTGTTTTGCTGTAAAAATCGTATCTTTGCTCATATAATATCACCTGAAACGTTTCTCACAATGAAAGAATTAGCCTTGAAGTATGGGTGTAACCCTAATCAAAAAACCTTCATGGATTTATATGGACACAGATGTATCTCTCCCAATAGAGGGTGCTGAGTGGACGTCCTGGGTATATCAATTTCTTGGATGCTTTGAATGGTTGGCAACTTGTCAGTGAACTTAAAAGCTGCAACAGGACTTCCTGCGGCTACTTCTTTCAAGCACGTTTCTCCTGCTGGTGCTGCTGTGGGGTTGCCCTTGAATGGAACATTGTGTAAAATATATTTTTTGTGATGATATTCCCCTTCCCTTGACTCAATTGCTGCTGCTATGCCCAGAGCACGTGGAGCTGATCGCATGTCTAGTTATGGTGATTTTATAGCACTTTCAGATACTTGTGACGAAGCTACTGCCTTACTTTATCAAAAGAGAAGTGAGTGATGGAGTCATTGCTCCCGATTTTACTCCCAAAGCATTGGAAATATTGCGTGAGAAACGAAAGGGTACATATTGTGTTCTCAAAGTTGATGCCAACTATCGTCCAGAACCTATTGAGGAAAACAAGTTTACGGTGTAACCTTTGAGCAAGGACGCAACGAAATTGATTTGGCTGACGACTCTCTTTTTGAGAATCGACCTACAGCAAATAAAATTATCCCAGATACTGCTCGACGTGACTTAATGATAGCTCTTATTACACTGAAGTATACCCAGTCTAACTCAGTCTGCTATGTTAAGGATGGACGAAGCTATTGGTATCGGAGCAGGACAACAAAGCCGTATTCACTGCACTCGTTTAGCAGGACAAAAAGCAGATATTTGGTGGCTGCGCCAGCATCCTAAGGTTATGAACCTTCCTTTTGTAGAGAAGATACGCCGAGCAGATCGTGACAATACTATTGACATCTATATTTCTGATGATTGTGATGATGTTTTAGCAGAGGGAGCATGGCAACAATTCTTCACTGAACGTCCAGAACCTCTGACACGTGAAGAAAAGAAAAGAGTGGATAGCAAAAATACAGGTGTTGCTCTAGGTTCTGATGCTTTCTTTCCCTTTGGGGATAATATAGAGCGTGCTCATCGTAGTGGTGTTGCTTATGTAGCGCAAGCAGGAGGCTCAGTGCGTGATGACCATGTCATTGATACCTGCGATAAGTATGGTATTGCTATGGCATTTACTGGAGTGCGACTCTTTCATCACTAATATTCATTGACTTATTGTATTACTAAAATTATAGCCAATGGCGCGAAACGTTAGCGACGAAGAAATTACTACAGCCATGACCACTGGTATTACCTTCAAAAAGGCTAAGCTACGCAAGCCTCAAGAAGAAAGGTGAAGACCAAAGCCAAGAAAAAAAGACTTATATCACTGGACTCCACGGGTCTGGAGCTGCCAAGAAGAAGGCAGATATTCGCCGACGCAGAGCCAACCGCCACAAGGAAAAACCTTGAAGGTCTATCGTTGTAGTTAAGTTATAAGACTCATTTTTGTTTTTCTGATGAGTTGTGTTTGTCTTTAAGTTTAGAATACTCATAATATAAAGTGTTATATTATAGGGTATAAATAGAATTCTTTAATAGAACTTATGAAAATGTTTAGGTCAAGTTTGCTACGCTTTCTTCTCTGCAGCATGATGTTTGGAAGTTCCATTCTGGCGCAGTCGCAAACAAATAATAGAGTAGCAGTTGGAACTCGTACTCCTTCTGAAACCCTTGATGTAAATGGGGTTTTGCGCGTAGCAGTCCTTCCAGAAGATGGAGAACAGCTAATTTTTACTGTAAATGGTGGTTCAGAAAACGGTAAACCTGCTGCCAGTTTTTGATCAACGTTATACTGCTTATCGAGTAGTTATGGTGAACCAAAAATGGTGTATTGGGTTTTAGCACCAACTCCTCCCAGTGGTTTCTTCTATATGCCCCCTGTTCTTCTTCCTTTGAGTAAGTATGCAATAGATAATTTATTTAATGAAGCTGGAACGTATTCATATGGTAATGCTTCAAGTCCTGATGTCAGCGGTGTATATAGTGTAAATCTGCATAAGCTTTATGAGAAACAGTTTAGAACTCCGCAGGCTAGTTCTACTACGACCTCTCCTCTTCCTTTTCATTCTGCACATGAGCTTGATTTCTTTGTAACTTATTATGACCCTAGTATTTTTACGAATGTTCAGTTGAATAATAACGGCATTCTTACTTATAATGTAAAGAGAGAAAGAAAGTGGGTAGTGAGTGGAAGGATATTACTCCAACAGAGAATACATTTATGAATGTCATTTTTCGTTTGAAGTAGCTCTTTTCCGTGTAGTTACTCTTCATTCTATCGTTTTTCTTATTTGTTGTCTTTTTATGCAAGGTATCTGTGAATAGGTAATGAGTATTGATGTTGGTTAACTAAGATATTCATTATTGTAGAAACAAAAGATATTCATTGTGCAAAGTTTTGTTTGCAATGAGGCTTCTTTCAGCTCCAAATGGGAGTTGCTTTTAGAGTCGTATCATGAACTGCGATTAGTGGTACTGTATTAGCGAAACTATCTAACCCTATTGTAAGTATTACGTTATGCGTATTTTGTTTATGTATCAGAAACTATCTGTTTTTCTTTCGTTTTTAGTTCTCAGCCTATTATTTGCTGGGCAAGCGATTGGGCAGGCTCCAGGTGTTACTATTAATACATCGGTGAAGAATTCTGACTGTGCTGCCGATGGTACAATCACAGTAAACCTTACTGGATGGCAAACAAACTATGAGAATCCTACTTATTCAGCAAAAGAAAAAAGTGGAAAGTATAGTACTAGTCTACAAACTTCAAAGGTTCTTCAGTCGCTTCCTTCGGGAACCTATAATGTAACTGTTAGACTTAAAAAGAAAGGTCAGAATTCTTATGTCGAATTAGTTAAGAATGACGTAGTTGTAGGAGGTAATTATGTGGAGTTAACTGGTGGATTAGATGCAGTAAATTCTCGTCACGCCTTTAAAGGTTGTCCAACTGGTAAAATCAACGTCTTTGTTTATGGTTCAAAAACGGATAATAATAACAATCTTCGTTTTACTATTGAGTCGGCTGAGTTAGGCATAGCTAAACGTCCCGTAGGATTTGGGAGAAGACCTGGATCGAATTCTTTCAAACTTGATGGAGAAACATATATGCCTGGTAACTATATTGTTAGAGTTAATGATGGTTGTATGGAATTGGCTATTCCTATCTTGTTACCTGAGATTAAGAAGCTTCCTGAGTTTACAGCCGAGAATCATTATATTTTATACGCTGGCCTTAGTCCTGCTGCCAATCAAAAGAGGTTATGTTTCCGATTGTAATTCTATCGTTGTAAAAACTGAATTTAACAGGGAAACAGTTAATACGACTCCACTATATCAATATATTTCTGCAGGAGCTTTCGAAGTTGCTTTAGCACCTGATGGTGTTGAACCTGCTGATAATCAATATCAAACCATGGAGAAGAATCCTCTAGATCCTAATGGTCGTATGGAGGCTTTCTATAAACTGAGCCTTGGAGCAGGTCGTAAGGTATCAGACTATTATGGTAGAAGTTAAAGGTTAAAGTAAGGTTTTAAAGCGTGTCCTCAAATTTCTCGTGAGTTTACTATCGATTTAAACCGTCCTTCATTGTCTTTTGAGGGAGCTAATACTAGTAATCAGGTTTCCTATCCAGTGTGTGGCATGAGACAGCTTCCTTTTATCACACCTCAACTGGTTAATATCTTCTGTTATCCAATTACAATTAAGGCTAAGAAATTGACAATGATGGTTATGTAGTAACAGGTGGGCATGAGACATCAGAGGTTCTAAATTCTTTTAGAGATAACTCAAAGATGAGAATCTATCTGAACAGAAGATATCAGTATGATGTTTTCGATGCCAATGATCATGTGTCGACACAAAAGTGGAAGTGGGGAGCATAAGGTCGATAAAAAAACCTCTAGAGTTTGTCGATTGTATGAAAAAGTATATTTTGCCCGCTTTAGGTTTGTTTCTCTTACACCATACTATCCCTACACTATCGAGGTACGTAATAATGGTTCTGGAGCGCTTGTACAAACCATCTCAATTAATAATGAAACAAAGCCTCTGCGGTCCAAAAACTATTCCATTAGAGTTTAATGTAGGCTATAAGATCACTGCTAAACAGGGTAATAAAGTATTGTATCAGTTTGATCAGAATGAGGTCTTTTTCTCGAGAACCCGTAAAGTACAATAGCGTAACGGGGCAAGGGTATTGTGGTCGTGACAGAGGTACTTTGAATGTAACCTTTAGGGGTAATTATCAGACAGTGAGAAACTTTGATAGTCAAAAAGGAAGGCAAGAAATTGCTCGTGGCAAAACTGCTGGTAGAATTATTGGGCGCATGTGGAGTATGCCAATATGCCTAAAGGTAAGTATGTGTTAGAAGTACAGACAGAAGGATGCAGTTATGATGTTCCTTTTGATTGGAACGGTTTTTACAATCGTGAGAGCTTCTCATACACAGCAAAGCGCACTTGTGAAGGTTTATTGGTTACTCCAACTGGCCGTGTCTCGCACGAAGGTTCTATGCCTTACATAGAAGAAGTCAACAAGGTTCCCGTTACAAAGGATGTACCCACTTATTTCCGAATTATTTCTGGCCCTACTGGTGGATTTGAGAAGAAATCATTTAAACTTGGTGAGGATATTCTTTTAACAGTTAGTGGAAAGTATAAGTTGGGTATTACTGAAAGCTACATTTATGGTACATGTGCCTTAGATACCATCGAAATAGATTATCAAGAAGTAAGTGTCCAGTTCTCAACTCCTGATAATGCTGCTTATGCTTGTAAAGATGGTACACAGCAAGGACATATTTTAGCAAAAGGTATCGAAGGTGTTGGTCCCTATAGTTACGAATTATGGAAGGCAGACAAAACTGCTCCTATACTTGGCGGTGACAATAAACCACTTAAACCTCTAGATACTAGTGCGAGTGGGGTTGTGCACTTTGCGTATGGTAAGGCGCATGATACCTATGCTGTGAGAGTGACCGATAATTGTGGAACTGTTAGTTGGCAGATTCTTACAATAAGCGATTTGACTTCGCAAAATATCGCTCGCACTCCTACTCCCATTGTGTGTGCTGGTGATGTAATAATGTTGGAATCTCTCCCATTGGTTAATTTCAAATGGTATAGACCAGGTGGCAAACAGGCTGGACAACCTCCTTTCTCCACTCTGCAAAACCCAATGATATATGGTGCTCGCGTGGAAGACTCAGGTATATACAGTAGAAGTTAATCCTCCTTATTGTGGACAAAGGTGTTACTGGTTCTGTAAAAATTACAGTTCTTCCTTGTTCAGCTCCAGTTAATCCTCATTTTTGATGCAACGTGTTCAACGTCCTATTGCTCCCTGATTAACTGTTTGCTATTTTTAAAGTATTCCTCTCATTACTTTACTGTCAGGGACAATATAAAGAAAGAAATCCGCAACGCCCATCAATAGGCGTTGCGGATTTCTTAGAAAATAAGCCCCCAAGAGAAGGGTATTGTCCGAATTGGGGAGAGAATATTGCGGTGAAAAATTATGATGATTATTTGATGTACCAGTCGTCAAAAGTGATATAGACGATGTGACTATGTTTCGGTTGTCATTTGTAGTGCCACAGATTCCAACAGAAAGAGCGCTGTCTCTGGCAAAGGCATCGCGGCACGTATGTGTGAGGTGTGTTTATAGCTGCGATTGAGCCGTTCTATCCATTAGTGTGCATAGAATACGACGTAAATGTGGTGGGAACCGAAGATAAGTGAAAGTAAGCTACACTCCTGTCATAGGATAACCTTTTTGAAAGAGGATACTTACTCGACCATTTTCCGTAAAGCCTCGTAAGGTTCTCATAAGCCTCTATAAGCTCCATATCCATATTCTCCATGAAAAACTTCATCTAAATCTGCCTTGAGCTGTGCACTGTCTTTTTTGACTACCATCCCTAGTGCATTGCGCTTGAAATGCACCGTACAGAGTTGGTGCAATGCCCCAGGGAAAGCTAACACTATTTACTATATTATCCATCATAGAAACGTTCGCTGATTTCACTGATGTCCTTGCAGGTAAGAATCACGGACGAAAAGTTCATGAAAGAACGCCGTACGCTCTTCTTGCTCTTTAAGGATACCCAGTAACATAGGGCAAAAAGTACCAGAACGGGTGCGGAGAATGCGCAATTCAAAGCCAAGACCTTGAGACTGCCATTTGCGAGGGCGAAAGCCATGCATTGTTGACCATCGTAGCTCTCAATAAAAAGTCTACGTTCGTGACGACTCACAAGGCATTTAGCATAGCTTCAATCAATGCGTTAAAACAGCCCCCAGAGGAGAGAATTGTCGAGAACAATTCCGGTATTAGTGACTTAGTAAGCTCCATAGTTCTTGTTTGTTTTTTCTTTCAACACAATGATAAGAAGCTTTGAACCTTACACACAAATATAGGACACTAGCCAATATCTTGGGCTTTTTGTACTTTATCTGACAGCAGTAGTATGAAACTGCACCTGCTCTCAAGAGAACAGGTGCAGTTTATTAGTGTCGGAAAGAGGCGACTCGAACGCCCGACCCCTACGTCCCGAACGTAGTGCGCTACCAACTGCGCTACTTTCCGATATCAATAGCAAAGTTAGGTATTTTTGATGAGATAAGGAAGGGTGTTCTTCTATTTTTCGTCTTTACTTCAATCGTGATTTTGGGTAATTGAGGATCATTGGTGATGAGCAGAATACGAGGGTTTCCACGTTCTGCTTCCGAGCTTTGTGATACTGTAACCCTTAATTTAGCAGATGCGCCAGGCTTCAAAGTCCCTTTAGATAAAGAGACACTAATACCTCGTTTGTAGACCTGGAGCATACTAACTTGGTGGAGATTGTCCTCAGTTGGTGAGTAGTAGAGTTCCCTTAAGTTCTTGTTTAGTGCCAAAGCTACCAAGGTCTATACTAGTCGGGATATCAGCTTTTGGAGCAGCTGGATTGCGTTGTTCTGACTCCGTGAAGTGAGGAAGTAGAGTAACAGCTGTACCGAGTTCGTTGTCTGTTCCTACACGGTCTCCCGAGAAACGAGACAAGTAGATATTAGTTTGTGTAAGTCCGAAGCTGCGTACCTCATTGCTGTTGAGTGTGATTATTAACTTACCCATTCGTCCCGGACGAATCACTACTGGATCTGCATAAGCAGATGAGATATTTAGAGCAAGTGCATAAGCTCAGGACTGTAGTCTTTCTTGCCTGCATTAAAGAGGTAAAGTGTGGCTTGTGGTTGTTCGCCTCTATTGACATCGTCAAATTCTAAATTGTCAGTTGATAGGCGAATATCACCGATGCGAATAGGAAATCTTTGTCGTAGTCTACGACTTCACGGAGTACTCGACCTTGCAGCGTTAGTCGTAAAGGAACGATACTGGCTGTAGTAGTAATGCTGATGTTCTTGTGAAAAGTACCCAGAGTATTCGCATCGTAGCTCACAGTAAGGGTGGAGGATGCTCCAGGAGCGATAGGACTATTACTCCAGTTGACCGTAGTGCAGCCACAATCAGTGCGTACTTCTTGTATTTGTGAAAAAGCTGTGCCACGGTGTTCTGTAGCTCAAATCTTGCTAATACAGGTATGTTCCAAGCGATGTCACCAAGTTTTATACGTGAACTTTGATAGTTGCTTTGGGTTGTGCTGAAATACTTGAGAACAAAAAGCTAGAAAAGAGGATGGCCGCGTTTTTATATAGATTGGAAGTAAACGTCATAAATAGATTGTTTTAGCGAAAATACAGAATTAACTCTACATGCCCAAGAGATTTTTACCCAAAAAGTAAAGCATGGGCATGAAAAGAGCTGGTAATAGATTGATAGTCTTGCAGTCTTTGATATGCATGACTCCGAGACCAGCAGCAGCAATAAGTACACCACCGACTATGGATACTTCCGAAATTAAGGCTTCGGAGATGAAGTTTGAAGACAGTTTTGCAATGCCGTAAATGCCTCCTTGCCACGCAAAGACGATAAGTGCCGTGAGGCTCACCCCAAACCCATAGCTGGAGGCTACTACTATCATAGTGACTAGATTGAGAGTCGCTGCTGTCATGAGATAGGTGTTGTCGCCCTTTAAGGCCGCTAACACAGGTCCCATCATAGAAAGTGTGCCAACGCAGCAAAACAGAACTGCTGTTGTGATGCCTTCTGTGAGGCGAGCATTCCCGTTGCGCGAAACGCGTTTAGTGGCGTGTTCCATGCGCTGGTCAAGTCGAAAGCATTGTACCGAGAAGCCCCCGAGATGAGGACAGAAAATAAAGAGTACAGGTAGTTGACTTTTGGCCATATTGGCCATTGCTACGTTGATGCCTAAGACTAGGGCTGCAAGTCCCATAGCAGTATTGAGTACAGTGATATACTTTTCGGAGATACCACGTTTAGCCAGTGCACCGATAGCACTGCCTACGATAACAGCGATGACATTGAAGAAGATGGCAATCATGATGGTGAATACGTTTGATCTTGTGGCCAGTTTACGAGGTAGAGATGACCAGTGGTGCGTGTAAAGGCTGTATAGAGCCAGCGATAATAAGAGAGAGGATCAAGATCTTCAGGGAGATAACCTTGATCTACATAGACTTCGTGCCATTGTCCACCTTGGGCTTTATGGCAGGTCACAGCATAGGCGTATTTTATTTGAAAGGCATTGTAGTAAGGGTCTTGACGAATAGCTTTCATTCGTTCACGTTGGTTAGGGATGTCGGCGTAGTCTGAAAGAACTGATTCGTAAAGTTGGGTTTGTTGCTCTGATGTAAGGGCTGGAGCTTCTGCTTGTAGAGTATCGAGAATAACGCGACATTCTATCTCTATTTCATCATAGTCTGCAAATCGTAGAGTGACATCAGCAAATTGCAAACCATGCATGGTATGGACGTTATGATATCGAACAATTTCTGCACTGTCCCCATTAGCTATGAAGGAAAGAGGAAGTTGTTGACCTTCTGGAAGTTGAGATTGAGCAAGGGCAGTCCAGTGATAATTGTTGCGAACGGCCATAACGAGATCACCTCGACAAAGAAGATCTTCTCTATCTAAAATGCGAGCACGTACCCCATTATTGAAGATGTTTGCGCGTTTGTTAGTACGTGTTACAATAATAGTGTCATCTGTCCCCCAATTGCGGTAGCTTTGTTCAAGAGATTCTATAAGTTCCTCTCCTGTAATAATCTTTACTTCTGTCTTTGTGCCAACCTTGATAAGCGGGAGCCCTTTTTCGTTGAGAGCATCGCTAGGAATCTTACCTTGTTCCTCTGGGTTATCTGCAGACTGAATAGCTAAATGAGCATGCTGATTTGTTAAGTTGCTGATGAACTGTCGAAGTAGTGTAGCATTGGAGAGCACTGCAGAAGTACGAGCTTGTCGTATCACCTCTGTGAGCTCATAGCTACGCACGTGAAGGCCATAGCGTTCCATGGTGCGTGGTTGGAGTGCTGGGCTTTCTGTCTCTCCCACAGGCGGAAGTTGAGCCGTATCTCCCACTAGTAGTAGTTTACACCCTGCACCAGCATAGACAAACTGGACCAAATCATCAAGTAACTGTCCAGTACCAAACTGGCTATTTCCTCCTTGATTAGCTATCATTGATGATTCATCCACAATGAATAGAGCATCTTTAGCACCATTCCATCCACGATCGAATATTGTGTCTCTCCTTTAAATGTCTGCTGGCGATAAATAGCTTTATGGATAGTCGTGGCTGAAAGTCCTGCATGCAGAGAGAATACTTTTGCAGCACGGCCAGTAGGGGCTAAAAGCAATACAGGCCGTTGTAAGTTTCTCCAAACACGAACCACAGCAGAGATCAGACTTGTTTTTCCTGTACCAGCATAACCGCGGAGAATAAAAGCACGATCACTGCGTGGATCGGCCGGAAAGCTCCTATTTGGCGTGATGCTTCACGCTGTTGGAGCGTCGGTGCGTGTGGAAACTCTGCAGCAATATGTTCGACAAAGAGTTCTTCAATCATGATAGTGAGAGAGGCAGCGTAGTAACTAGGTGAAAAACTAAATTTGCTAGGTCAAAACCACTTCTGATGCTTGCAGAAATCAGATGTTACTCTGTGGTAGCAGATGAAACAGATTCTTCAATTTGGTGAGCATCTGGACGACGGAAGAAAAGAGAAGTTTACTGATCCATAGGCGCGGTGTTCCAAAAAGCACGGATGGTCTGTGAAATCATTGTTCTTGCCATGTTCTAAAACGAAAAGGCCGCCAGGAGCTAGAAGTTTACTATTCATCACTCGCTCTGGAAGTTCTGGAAGCTCACGCAGTGCATAGGGAGGATCAGCAAAAACGAAATCAAATTCCTTGAATCCCTTGGAAACAAAACGTAAGGCATCGCCACAGATGGCTGTAGCTGCTGGATCATCGAGATGACGAAGCATGCTTTGAATGAAAGCATAGTGTTGGCGATCTCGTTCCACACTCATAACTTCCCTACAGCCTCTCGAGAGAAGTTCCAAAGTTATACTTCCTGTTCCTGCAAAAAGATCTAAAGCACGCGTTTCTTCAAAGTCAAGGTAAGCGCGAAGTACATTGAATAGGTTTTCCTTGGCAAAGTCCGTTGTGGGACGTGCTTTGAAAGAACGTGGCACTTCAAAGTGTTTACCTTTATATTTACCTGTGATAACTCTCATAAGCTAAGGATATGTGTGAGGAATTCGAATGGAAGTTGAGCTACCGTTGTCAGGGGATGATGAGCAAACTCTTCTTGGTTTTGTACTACATCCACCTTACTAACGTAATCTCGGAGGGATTGGGCAAGAGCTTCGCAGAGGGTAGCTTGACCAGATATGTAAAAAGGTGTGCTAGCGGGAAAACAATCCAGCGTGGTCGCAAATTGACAAGCGTAGTAAATGATATCTGCTGTTTGCAGAGTGTCAAATGTATTGTACCCTAAAAGATGATTTCCTAGGAAACAGGCAACATCAACAGCTTGAGATCGTAGATGAATGAAAACAACGTTTCTCTCGTGAATGTTCTTGACGCGTGGCAAACCTACGTAAAATGCCTGTTTGAGCTGAAACAAAATATACGTTGCTCCAAAGCCGTTCGAAGGCAGCACAGATATTCTCCGATATCCCAAATATGAGTACAGCATTTGAAGCAGGAAGAACATCGTAAAAAACTCGACGTTCTAAACTATCTGTACGTTGGGGAAGGGTAAAATCAAGATGAGCCTCACAGTGTGTTTCATCGAAGTCGGCCATGGGAATGAGCGTTGCAGCACATTAACAACTATATGCAATGGGGTACGAGATTCGTGTGGTACTACATCTGATACTTGTTGAAGAAGCAAAGGTATAGGCTGATCACGATGAATGTCCCATTGCCAATGTTGAAAAGGCAATGCTCCGTCGGTCGTTAACAACGACGATGATTGGTCGATGATGTAATGAATTTGCTGATCACCGAGATGGAGATAGTGCATAGAATAAAGTAGTGGGCAGAAGTCGGAAGAATGAGAAATGTGGTCGAACGAAGAAAGCTATCTCTTAGAAGCTACAAGTCGATAGAATAGGGTGCCACCTATGATTTGTGCACTACCTACTCCAGCTAGGTCTGCTAGAAAATCAAACCAATCTCCACTTCTGTTGGTCGTCAAAGTGGCTTGTAATGCTTCTATGAGTCCGCCAAGTCCCGCTGTCGCACAGCCGATGAGACAGAAACGCGTCCAGAAACTGAAATGAAGCTGTTTCTTTCCTGCACTTTCCAACCATGCCACAATGGTGAGCCCAAAGAAAAAAGTCAAATGAGCAATTTTGTCAATGTTGTCAATTTGTGATAATTGAGTTTGTGGTATGGTAATTAGACAGAATGTGAGGATAATGAGGCTGAGTGTAAACGTGAGCCGGTAGCTGTAGAGGAAGTGGAACATGATTATAACAAAAGAAAGAGGTCGCCCCTCGCTGTTAGACAAGGAGCGGCCTCAAATTTGTTTTGCACTATTATTATGTTAAGCGCGGTTAGAACGTTCGATGTAGGCTATGATGTCGCCTTTTTGAACGTGTCGAGCCTTGTTTGGCATTGATTTCCGCAAGCGACCACCGAGGGCAGCTGGGATTTCGATAATCTTGCCGAAGCCATTTTCGATGTAGCACGAAGAAGTCACCTTCGTTATACTCCTTACCAATGAATGGCTCAATAGCTTTGACGTTTTCTGCGTCACCGCCAATTTCCCAAAGCACGATACCGCTTTCTTGTGCCACGATGGCATCTGCCTTAGCGTGCTTGAGTGCTGCAGCTTCTTCGGGAGTCATACCAGAAGCATTAGCTTTGTCTTTAGCTGCTTGGAGGTCGGCGAGGAAACGCTTCTTAGCCGCACCGCTCTTATAGTCGCGATATTGCGTTTCGTGCACAGCGAACTCAAACAATTCTTCGTCGTCTTGACCCGCGATCCCAACCGTTTTCTTCCGCTTTTCTTTGATGAAACGTTCGGGATCATCGGGGTGGTTCCTTGTGGGTCTTCAGTGCTGAATTCGTATCCCTTTTCTTTGGCTGAATTCCACGATTTCGGGAGCGAGTTCTCCGGGGAGTTTACCGCTCTTACCCAAAATCATACCCCAGATGGCGTTGTCCATCATAGAGTAACGATAAAGCTTGTCCACAGACTCTGTGAGAAGGTTCATCAGGCGATGTTCTTCACATAGTTGGCTAAAGGAGTTACCAATGGGGATAACGCCCACGAGGCCAAACATAAGCCACTTCGTCAAAGAGTTTCCGAGCAAAGCATCTTCTGAAAGTGGTTCTTCACCCTTCTTTTGACGGTTTGCATGATAGCATCCATCACGCCTGTGAGGTCTGCCATCATAGATCCCATCATCCACCGCAGGAAGTCCGCAACCGAGAAGGAGAAGACATCAACTTGTTACCAGGATTGATGAAATAGCTCAACCATTCGTCGATAAACTCTTGGGTGAGTTTACGAGCTTCCAGTAAAGCTTTCCTATTGATTTCAGGAACGTCAAAACCTGCGTTCTTGAGCATACTTTTTGCACTGAAATCACATCTGGATGCACCTTACCCCATGCGAGAGGTTCGATGGCTGTGTCGATGATGTCAGCACCATTGCGACAAACTTCTAAGATAGAAGCCATAGAGAGACCAGGACCTGTGCGACCGTGGTACTCAATGATTACTTCGGAGTGCTTTTTCCTTGATCATTCGGCAGAGTTGACCCAACATTGCGGGTTGTCCGATACCAGCCATGTCCTTCAAACAGATTTCCGAGCACCAGCTTCAATAAGTTGGTCTGCAATACCAGCATAGTATTCAGCAGTGTGAATAGGAGAGTGGTGATGCAGAGAGTTGCCTGTGTGAGTCATTCCACCTTCAATGGCATATTTAATAGACGGAATGATGTTGCGCACATCATTGAGTCCGCAGAAAGATGCGAGTAATGTCAGTTGCCTTGCGCGTGCTTCGACCTTATACATCAATCGGCGCGTCAGCCGGAACGGGGAACATGCGGAGGGCGTTGAGACCACGGTCGAGCATGTGAGTCTTGATGCCGACTTCATTGAAAGGTTTTGTGAGCGCGTACAGCTTCGTTTGGGTTCTCACCTGCCAAAGGTTGACTTGCTCCCTGAAAAGCACCACCATTGGTTTCACGCGACTAAAGCAGTCATTTGATAATGACGGGAGCAATGCGTTCTAGTTGGTCTTTGCGGGGCTGAAAACACCAGAACTTTGAAAACATGTCGCGATAAACGAGCGAGAATTGAATCTTTCTTTCCATTTTATGGGAAGAGTTGTTCGTTGGTTACGTTGTCGGATGTTTTTCTCTTTAGGCAACAGAGACTGTCTACAGAGATAACTATAGTTGTTCAAGGGAAGAGAATATGGTCACAACGCTTTGTGGTTCCTGAGATTGCACAAAAGTGCGATATCGGTGCAAAAATACGAACTTCTAAGGACGTGGCAAAAGTACTATTGCGAAAGTTTTTGATTTTAGAAGGGTTCTTCGCTTCGTGTAGTATAGCTTTAGGCGGTTGCTCTACAGTTTAATGAGTGTGATTTGAAGAAATGTATGTGCTAGACTACGTTCCATAATGCTGGTAGTTAGCAAAAGCGAGGACTCACTATAATGTAAGTCTCGCTTGTGGGCAGTGATGGATTCGAACCACGAAGGCGTAAGCCAGCAGATTTACGAGTCTGCCCCATTTGGCCACTCTGGTAACTGCCCAAGTTATTTCAGGATATCAACTTTTCATGGAGATGTTTTCCCAAAACCGAGTGCAAATTTACGAATTAGTTTGTATGCTCCAAACTTTTCTGCCTTTTTGCTTGAATACTATGTAGAAACAGAGAATGCTCCTCTAATACCTTCTATAGAAAGTCTAGATTATGATTAGAAGTACAAACAGCCTAGTAAACTCCCGAAGGATGAACACCACAATAACAAAAAGCATGATAAAATGCTCGCCTCTTTTTATTCAAAAGAGACTTCATGAAATCCACCATCTTGATAGCAGTGATTGCAAATTCACGGCCTTTGTCCATTTGAGTACCCTGTACGTTCTTCTGCTTGTTGGTTATTGTTTGCAGTACAGCAGTGACTGGGATTTTTCCAGCAGCACTTCAGGTTTGCCACTAGACCAGCAGTAGTACCTTGACAGATGTAATCAAAGTGTGGGGTGTCTCCTTTTTATAACACAGCCTGGTGCAATAATCGCATCTACATATCCATGTTCAGCGAGCTGAGCGCAGTATGAACCAATTCGAGCTCCAGGACATAGCGTACAGAGATGCTTGTTTCAGATACCATGTTCGGTGAGTGTGGCAGTGACACTCTGAGCATGGCTTCGGTGATATAGCATTCCATTCTGTGACAACAATGCCAAAACACATCATCGAAGCATCAGGGATGTTATACATTGTGTTGAAGAAAATTGAAAGAGGACATAATCAAATTTGAAAGGAATCTCTGTTTGAGAGAATATTCTAGTTAATGCGTAATGAGGAGTTAGGAGGGGAGAGGTGCAACCCTGTCATTCCTAATTCCTATTACTGTCTATGTATTGCGCAGCTGTTGTGTTTTCAATGTGAAAGATTTTGCTATTTCATGCGTTCTATATATTTGTCAATCTCAGGCTGGTAGCAACACCATTCTGAAGAGAATTCTGAGAGTAGCGGCTACGTGGATAGTCGTTCTTGCGTAGTACATACAGCATTAGCTTCCGACTCTCGCCTTGAGTCTTTCAAGGACAAAGGCGAGCTTAGACTGAGAGATATTCAGGGAAAGGGCCCTCGTTATCGGCTGTCAGCAGCTCAAGTTCTTCACACCACTGCTCCAGTTGTTTGTCAGCGATGTAGGAACATTGCCTGAAAGCTGCAAGCGCGTTTGCAGAAGCGAGTAGCATCTCCTTTAGTAGAGAAACTTTCTAATTCTTCAGTGGCTTTTGTATTCACACCTAAGTTGAAAGGAGGCACCCTGCATACATGTGGGCCACGTTGCCTGCGTCTGTCCACATGAGTAAGTGTCAGCCAGCTTCATGTATCCGCTGAACTGAGCGCCGTCACCTTCTACAGCTTTCTTCCAATCACCTTTGTTGCACATACGTTTGGCCAAGGGCTATAGCTGCTTGTCCTTCTTTCATTCTGGCTATTAAGATAGTAGCGACCACAAATAGCACCAAACACAACGGCAACGGCTAGCCCAAAGCCATGTGATGAGTTTTTGTTTGGTTCTTGATAAGAAAAGCCTCAGTGCTAACGAGAGTTTCGTTTACATCGAGGTGATTTGTTAGATTGAAGCTCATGAGTATGTATAAGTTTATTTTGCTAAAGAACAGGCACTCAGCTCTATTAGTGGAGCGTATGCGTTTGCCTGCAAAATGACTAAATAGTAAGCGAGTGACGAGGAAATAAAACATGTAGTAGTTCCTGAGTCTCAAAATAATAGTGAGGAATTTCTTTCTGTATCTTTGTACTCATATTCTTTTGCAATCTTGCATTTTCCCTTTCAAAATGTGATGATTAGAGCATCTTTCTCCTCAATTATAGAACATTGAGCAAGCTCAGCTTACACTTTCTCCCTAATGTGAACTGTCTGATAGGAGCTAATGGACCCAGCAAGACAAGACTAACGTGCTTGATGCTATTTATGTCTTTTGGCGAAGAGGCTACTGCACTTACAGACGGAGCTTGTATTCGTCAAGTGAAGCTGAATTTATGATGCTCCAGGGAAAGTATCGTACAGCTTTAAATGAAGACGAAGAAATCTCTTGTGGTATCAAGCGAGGGCAGCGTAAACGTATGCGCCGTAGTGACAAAGAACAAAGGCTGAGTGAGCATACGTTGGTGTAATACCTTGGTCATGCTTTCTCCGCCGATGAGCAGTTGGTGTCAGGAGCAGCGAGGAACGTCGTCGTTTCATGGATACTGTGCTTTCACAAGTGTCTCCCTTGTTATTCAGAAGCCTTGATTCGCTATAACAAATCACTCCAATAGAGAAATGCAATGTTGAAGCAAGAAGACGAACCTGATGCACAACTATTTGAAGTATTGAGGAAATGATGCTGATAGATGCTGATGTGATTTTGAGAAGAACGCCGCAGTTTGCTGCTGGATTTTATTCTATTTTCCAGAGATGTACGCTCGCTTCTGTAATGCCGCAGTTGAAGAAGTCTCCATTATCTATGATGCCATGCAACCCGCGGTGACAGACTACTTTCAATGTTGGTGAGAGATCGGGTGAAGGAGCTGCATCAGTGGGTCATACGCCACGGTCCGCATAAAGATAATCTTGGGCTCCTGATGAATGGGCACTGTGCGCAAGAGAGGCTTCACAAGGTCAGGACCAAGACATTCTTCATTAAGGTGAAGCTGGCGCAGTTCCTTTATCTCTCAAGTCTGGGTAAACATCGCACGCCCATCCTATTACTCTGATGATATTTTTGACAAACTAGATGCAGGTCGTGTAGTGTGTATTGTGGATTATGTGGAGTGGGGGGATGATTTTGAGCAAATCACATTACTGACACCACCGAGAGCATCTAGATAGTATTTTAGCTGCTACCCACCGTGACTACAGGCTTTGAGGTGGCGAGCGAAGTGTTTTACTAGAAACCATAGCGCTAATTCTTCTTTAGCGACCGGACGATTCTGAATCTTGCGCGTTTCAACCTCTCCCCCTGCCAAATCCAACTTATGGACAGACGAGAAACGAGGCGAGTGGATGGTGTAGTAGCGGGAATTTTTGCACTCAAGCGGCTTAGAAACCCCTTATTTACAGTATAAGTTGGTAAGCTTGGCCTAATGTTGTAGACGAAGTTATAGCACAGTCTACATGTCTTTAAAGCGGTGTGCGAACAAAGTTTGTGGGCACAAAAGAGGTTCCTGCATTGCGCACTCAGCTTGCTATGATGTGTGGACAATTGCGCAAAAAGCTAATGCCATTGTGGGAAGTATTATTATTTATATATTGCTGGTCTAGAATTCTGTGACT
>BNJS01000901.1_pt1 | contig 89555 bp, 128 predicted proteins | sample 8540461 | NCBI WGS metagenome assembly BNJS01 (sample SAMD00202454, study PRJDB9452) | human saliva metagenome | isolation source: human saliva | place: Japan
CTAAAGATGTTGAAGAAGTTTATTTAGGGTGAAAACGGACTTATTACAACAGCTAAAAAAAGGTCAAGTATTTGTAGATATGACTACTTCTTCTCCTACTCTAGCTGAAAAAATTAGTAATGAATTTCTAAAAAGTTGGTGCATATGCACTTGATCTTCCTGTAACAGGTGGAGATGTTGGAGCAAAAAATGCTACTCTATCAATTATGGCTGGTGGAGATAAGAAAGTATTCGAAGAAGTTGTTCTTCCACTAGTTGAAAAACTAGGTAAAAATATTACATATTTTGGTGAAGCTGGTAAAGGGCAATATACAAAACTTGCCAATCAGATTGCAATAGCTACAACTATGATTTCTGTCGCTGAGAGCTTTAAATTCGCCAAAAGAAGTTGGTTTAGACTTAGACTCATTCTTCAAGACAGTATCAACAGGTTCAGGTGGAAGCTTCTCAATGACTTCATACGGACCACGTATCTTGAATGAAGATTTTAAACCTGGATTCTTTACTCATCACTTTATTAAAGATATGAAACTAGCTTTAGAAGAATGTGAAAAAATGAACATTAAACTTCCTGGTCTTGAAACAGCATATAAAATTTACAATGAATTAGAAGAAGAAGTTCGTAACACAAATGGAACTCAAGCAATTTCTAAAATGGTATAGACTATAGAGGATCAAAAATCGAGTTTCGATCACGATTTTTAGAGTCAACTCATCTTTTAATATATATTTTCTCTCAATTTTTAGTGCTTTTAGAGTTTTTCGCGTATCCGACTTCTTGTGTTTTAGCTACTGCTAAAGAAGATGGAATATACTCTTGAACAAGTTCAAATAGTTCCTCTACAGAAAATTTCTTTTTCAATTTTTGTAAAATTCCTATTAATAATCCTGAAATTTTTATCAAAAACTCCAATCTGCTTTTAACTGCGTAAGATATGTAACAAATCCTCTTCCTTTTGAATAATTTTAATAAAACAAATAAAATTTTATGTAAACTCAAAAATTAAAACTTCATCAAAACCTAAAATCATATAAAATAAACTTCTAAGAGCATAAAAAAATGATATTTTTAAAAATTATATGATATAATTAAAGAATAAAGTAATTTTTATATAGGAGGAATAGAAATATGAAAATTGCATGGATTGGAACTGGAGTAATGGGGAACAGTATGGCCGGTCATTTAATTGATGCTGGACATGAGCTTTTTGTTTTCAACAGAACAAAAAGTAAAACAGATAATTTAGTAAGTCGTGGGGCTACACTACTTAAAGAAGCAAAAGAAGCACCGCTATTTGCTGATGTAATCTTTACCATAGTTGGTTATCCTAAAGATGTCGAAGATGTTTACTTAGGAGAAAACGGACTAATTAAAACAGCTAAAAAAGGACAAGTATTTGTGGATATGACGACATCATCTCCTACTTTAGCTCAAAAATTACTAATGAATTTGCAAAAATAGGGGCCTATGCATTAGATCTTCCAGTAACTGGCGGGGATATAGGAGCAAGAAACGCAACATTATCAATTATGGCTGGTGGAGACAAAAAAATATATGAAGAAATTGTCCTACCACTTGTTAAAAAACTAGGGACAAATATTACATATTTTGGAGAAGCTGGTAAAGGACAATATACAAAACTTGCCAATCAAATAGCTATAGCAACAACTATGGTTTCCGTTGCTGAAAGCTTAAAATTTGCAAAAGAAGTTGGTCTAGACTTAGAATCATTCTTTAAAACAGTATCAACAGGTTCTGGAGGAAGTTTCTCAATGACTTCATATGCTCCCCGTATTTTAAAAGGGGATTACGAACCAGGATCTTTTGTACACCATTTTATAAAAGATATGAAACTTGCTTTAGAAGAATGTGAAAAAATGAATATCAAACTTCCAGGGCTTGAAACAACATACAAAGTGTATAATGAATTAGAGGAAAAAGTCCGTAAAACAAACGGAACACAAGCTATCGCTAAATGGTATGATATTTAATGAAAAATGAGTTGGTTTTATACCAACTCATTTTTTTCATATTTATCATTCCACTGATTCCCAATACTTTTAGAATCTTTTGCATGTCCTACTTCACTTGTTTTTAACTACAGGTAAATGTTCAGGAATATATTCTTTTACAAGTTCAAATAGTTCCTCTACAGAAAATTCTTTTTCAATTTTTTTGTAAAAGTTCCTATTAATAATCCTGAAATTTTTATCAAAGACTCCAATTTGCTTTTTAACTGTGCAAGATGTTAGCTAATCCCTCTATAGAAGTTCCTAATCCTTCGATAAATAGAATCTTATTTTCTACTTCAGGAAAATATCTAGTACCTAGCTAATTTTAGAAAACATCTAATATTTCCCTGATTACTTCACCTTCCACACTACTACCTTGTAGAAATTTCCATTTTACATCTAATAGAGTCTGTTCATTTTTTTCATAAAAAGTATTTTTCAAAGCTATCTCTGATTTCTGTACTCTCAATAATGTTTAGTATTTGATACAAGTAATTCACTTCATTTGTTTGGCTACCCAAAGCATTTAAAATTGTTGTTAAATCACTATAACCAAAGAAGGGTTTATAATTTCTTTTTATTGCATCATAGTCTAAATAATCTAATACCTCATTTGCAATATCTCCACCAGAAATATCAAAAAAATTGCTTTTATTTCTTTATTTTTTTATAAAAGGACATTAACTCCTCAGCTCGAACCTGTACTTTTGCTCCACGTCCAACCTTATCTTTTAGATATATTTAGTAAAGATAGGTACTAAACCCATCTTTACTAAAATATCCTCTAATTTTTTTCTAATCTACCTTTATCTTCAATATTTTTTTCCATTTGAACATACTACCAACGCTATTTTATCATTTCTATTTAATATCATACCTTACTAATTTTTCCTCATCATAAAGATTATTTTTAATATGTATAAGAAAAGACAGGAATAAAATCCTATCTTTCCATTTATTTTTTTAGTATTAATCATTTGTTCGACTTTCGATGTAGTATTTAGAACGGCTTTGACCACCTTCATATACTTTATTATTTAATCGAAGAACCATTTGCCCCTTTAATTTTTCCCACCTTCAAAATTGTTTATTAATGGGATTATTATTCTATCTCCTTCTTCAGTCCATTTTATCTGGTGACGTTAAGGTCATTCCCATAGCTCCACCAATTCCTCCAAAGGCTGCTAGATACATTTTATCTTTCTTGAAGTAAAGAACCTCCCCATTACCAATACTCTTATTATACTTAGATTCATTACCTTTATAGCTGTCATCAACTCTCTATACTTAGCTTGTTTTTAGTCCTGAAACTTTTTTTATAAACCTGATCCGCATTGTATGTATCTGAAGTTGCAGCATTATACATATCAGTAATTTCAGCTAATGACATTGGAACAACTGTAAGTCCTAATTGAGCATCTGTAACATGCTTACTAAAATCAGAAGAATATGCAAAAATACCTAACATACTATCTACTCCTCCTCCAAGACCAACAGCGAAGAATTTATTAGCAACTGCTTTTTGCAGCATCTTTGTCATGCACTTTATTATTTAAGTTAAGCTGCTTCCAGGTTAAATCACCATCATTGATTTTAGAACCCTACTTTTACCTAAATCCTCACCTGTTGATGTTAATTTTCCAGCATCAACCTTATAAGAACCGATAATTTCATTAATTCCATTGACCTTGCGATCTACTAAATATCCACCTAAACGGAAATAAATTTTATCATAACCTTCACTATTATCAACCGTATAATAAACAGATGGTGCATACTTTTTTTAAGTATATCAATAACTGATTGAGATAAATGTAATTCTGAATTAAGTACATCAATATCATTTTAAAGAAGATATCTTTTTCAATAATTATCGTTGTTTCCTTTATCTAATTTTTACCATCAGCACTTCCTAAATTTTCACTATTATTTGAAGTAGAATTTTTCTTGCATTTCTTCGTATTTTATAATCCCAAATACATATTACAGCTGCGATAAATATCACAACAAAAACCTAATAAATACTTCATTCCTTTATTCATATCTTTTTTCTTTTCCTTAATTATCTCCCTTTATCGAACGTTGGAACATAGAAGTGTCTTCCTTCTAGACCAAAATAGTTTATCACTAAAATGTTCCAGGTTCCACATTCGCTAAGTTTTTTTCTCAAACATCATCATTCTAGCATCGATGTTATCTATAAAATTAATAATTTCCGCTTCTTTTTATCATTGGTAATTTCGAGAGCCAAATTCATATTTACCATGATGAGCAAGAATTATATGTCTTAACAGCGTAATTTCTTCAGCTTCAATTCCTAATTTGTCAGCCATTCGAGCTACTTCATCACCATAATAACAATATGCCCCAAAAGTTCTCCTCTAATGTATAAGATGTTGCTACAGGTCCGCTTAACTCGATAGTTTTTCCTAAATCGTAAAATAATTCCACTGTATAATAAATCTTTATTTAACGATGGATAGATTGCTATTAATGCTTTTCGCAATTTTTTTAACATCGTTGTCGTATGATAAATCAAACCTGAATAAAAATCATGGTGCATTGATTTAGCTGCAGGATAACTAATAAATTGGTTTTTTTATATTTATTTAACAATTCAATAGTCACTGTTCTTAAATTATCATTCCCCAATTTCCTTTTAAGAAATAATTTTAATTCATTTATCATTACATCTTTTTGGAACAGGTGCTGTTTGAATATAATCTTGAATATCTATATTATCACTATCAGTTGCCATTCTATAATTTTTTTATTTTTTTAACTGGAGCTTACCTCGATAATCTAGTAAAGTCCCTTCTACGTGGATCATCTTACCAGCTTTTTAAATTTTCACTATCTTCATCTTTAACTTCCCAAATCTTACCATCAATACTACCTGTTTTATCTTTTTAGATAAAGTGTTAAATATGGTTTCCCACTTGACGCTACTCCACGAATAACATTATCCAATAATAAAAACATACTAATTTCTTGATCAGTTTTTAAATTCATTTATGAACATTTCCTCACTCCTTCTTTTCTAGTATATTTTTATATCCATCTTATATTTTTACTTTTGTATTACAAAAATTCAAATAAATTCGGTAATTTAGTTAACAAAACAAAAACTCAGGATTTCAATAGGAAATTCAAAAACTAAACTTTATATTAATTTTTGAATCTCCAATCTCTATCCTGAGTATATTAATTATTAATCGAATAAATCTTTTGCTTTTTCTACTAACTTTATCTAAAAAGCTTTCATCTTCTTCAACTTTCTCGTCATTTAACTTTTGCAAGTTCCAGGTATAACTCTCGCTCTTTTGTCGATAAGTTTTTAGGAATTTCAATAGATACCACGATAAAGTGATTTCCTTGACCATGCCCCATTACACTCTTAACCCCTTTACCTGCTAAACGGAATTTACGTCCGTGTTGCGTTCCTGCTGGAACATTAAATTTCAATCTCACCTGTTAAAGTACGTACATCTAGTTTTGTACCAAGAGCAGCCTGTGCTGGAGAAAGTTTTAATTCAGTGTAGATATCATCACCTTCTCTGTGGAAATATGAATCTTCAGCAACGATTACCTCTATGAATAAGTCACCTGCTGGACCACCATTTTCTCCTGCTCCACCTTTACCACGAAGGCGAACACGTTGTCCTGAACTGATTCCTTCTGGAATCTCCACTTCATATTCTACTTCACGGTTATTGTATCCTTTACCGAAACAGTGTGCACATTTATCTTTAATGATTTTACCGCGACCTTGACATTCAGAACATGTACGTTGACTTTGCATACGTCCAAATGGAGTATCTTGAATTACGGCTTCTTGTCCACTACCGTTACATCTGTGACATGTATTTACAGATGAAGAATCTTTCGCACCGCTTCCGTGACAGTGATCACATTCTACATCCTTACGAAGTTTAATAGTTTTTTTCGTACCGAATACAGCATCTTCAAAACTTATACGAATACGGTGTAATAAGTCTTCTCCTTGACGAGGTGCGTTCGGATTACGACGCGCTCCCCCACCTCCGAAGAAACTTGAGAAAATATCTCCAAGGTCATCAAAACCACCTGAGAATCCAGAGAAGCCTCCGCCGAAGCCGCCAAATCCACCTTGACCTGCTCCGCCTTCAAAAGCTGCGTGACCAAATTGATCATATTGAGCTTTTTTAGTATCGTCACTCAGTACTTCATATGCTTCAGTAAGTTCTTTAAATTTATCCTCAGCGCCTGGCTCTTTGTTGATATCTGGGTGATATTGTTTTGATAATTTTCGATATGCTTTTTTTATCTCAGCTGCACTTGCACTTTTACTTACGCCAAGTACCTCATAATAATCTCTTTTAGCCATCTTAATCTCTCCTATAATTAGTTTAACAAAGGGCTAGCGCACAACGCTACCAGCCCTTAGACTATTTATTTAATTATTTTTCTCAGTGAAGTCTGCATCGATTGTGTCATCATCGTTATTAGATGAAGTTGTTCCTGCATCTGCACCTTGAGCTCCAGCCGCTGCGTTAGCTTGTTCGTAAAGTTTCATAGTCATTTCTTGAACAGCTGTGTTTAATTCATCTTTAGCAGCTTTAATTTCTTCAAAGTTATTATTTTTAATAGCTTCTTTTAATGTATCATTTTTAGCTTTTAATATTATCTAATAAGCTTTTGGTCTACTTTTATCTTTTAGCTTCTTCTAATGCTTTTATCTGCTTGGAATGAAAGTTGATCAGCTTCGTTACGTACATCAGCTTCTTCTTTACGTTTAGCATCTGCATCTGCGTTAGCTTCTGCTTCTTTTAACCATTCTATCGATATCAGCATCTGTTAATGAACTACTTGATTCAATAGTGATTTTTGTTGTTTTTTTGAGTTCCAAGATCTTTAGCAGTAACATTTACAATACCATTTTTATCGATATCAAATGTAACTTCGATTTGAGGTACTCCACGTGGTGCTGGTGGTATATCTGAAAGTTGGAATCTTCCAAGAGTTTTGTTATCAGATGCCATTGGGCGTTCACCTTGTAATACGTGGATATCTCACTGCTGGTTGGTTGTCTGCTGCTGTAGAGAATACTTGTGATTTAGATGTTGGGATTGTTGTATTTCTTGGAATTAATACTGTCATAACTGGATCCCATTGTTTCAATACCTAATGATAATGGAGTTACGTCTAGTAATACACATCTTTAACATCACCTGTAATTACTCCACCTTGGATAGCAGCACCCATAGCTACTACTTCGTCAGGGTTTACTCCTTTATGAGGCTCTTTACCCATTTCTTTTTTAACAGCTTCTTGTACTGCATGAATACGAGTAGATCCACCAACTAAGATTACTTGATCGATTTCACTTGGGTTTAATCCAGCATCTTTTAAGTGCTTGACGAGTTGGGATTAATGTTCTTTCTACTAAGCTGTGAGTAAGTTCATCAAATTTAGCACGAGTTAATGTGTTTTCTAAGTGAACTGGTCCGTTAGCTCCAGCTGAGATGAAAGGTAATGAAATTTGAGTTGAAGTTACACCAGATAAGTCTTTTTAGCTTTTTTCTGCTGCATCTTTAAGACGTTGCATTGCCATTTTATCTTGTGATAAGTCGATAGCTTGTTCTTTTTTGAATTCTTCTACAAGGTAGTCGATAATAGCTTGGTCGAAGTCATCCCCACCTAATAAGTTATCTCCTGATGTAGCTAATACTTCGAATACTCCATCTCCTAATTCTAAGATAGATACGTCGAAAGTACCACCACCCAAGTCGAATACTAATACTTTTTGATCTACATCTGTTTTTCTAATCCGTATGCTAATGCTGCTGCAGTAGGTTCGTTGATAATACGTTCTACTCTAATCCAGCAATTTTACCAGCGTCTTTAGTTGCTTGACGTTGAGCGTCGTTGAAGTATGCTGGTACTGTAATAACAGCTTTAGTTACTTTTTTTCACCTAAGTAAGCTTCAGCAGTTGCTTTTTAAGTTTTTGTAAGATCATTGCTGAAATTTCTGTGGTGAGTATTTTTACCATTTACGTCTTCTTTGTAGTCTGTACCATGTGACGTTTGATAGAAAATTACTGTGTTAGGGTTAGTGATTGCTTGACGTTTTGCTACTTCCCCTACTTGAATTTCATCACCTTTGAATGCTACTACAGAAGGTGTAGTTCTGTTACCTTCTGGGTTAGGGATTACTTTAGCTTCCCCACCTTCTAATACTGGATACACATGAGTTAGTTGTTCCCTAAGTCGATACCTATAATTTTTGACATATTCTTGTCCTCCTTAAATTTATAATAACTATATTTTCAAATTTATTTGTTAAAATGATTATTTCACTCTAACAAAATCCTATATTACTTTTTAAATGCTTTTCAGTTTTACACTGAAAATATTCTTCGCAGTGGCTACATACCAATCATTTAGTTGCTACGCCCTCATTCTTGGTGTAGCTGTGCGATTCTACTCCCTAACTTTTTCTTCACCTTATAGGTTTGAAAAACTAAGGCTCAGTCGATACTTTCAAATCATTTCGTCACTGCGTTCCTTATTCTTTGAGTATCTTTTGAGAAGTCTTTCCTCGTAACCATTTCTTCGTATTTACAATACTTGAAATGCTAACGATGTAGCCTTTAAGAATTAACTTTAACCATTGCTGGTCTGATTACCTATCTTTTTAGTTTGTAACCTTTTTGAATGTATCTAAGATTACTCCGCTTTCTTTATCACTTTCTTCCCTTGCATTACTGCGTGGTGGAAGTTTGATCGAACTGTGCATTTTCAGTTTCCACTCAGCTCAACACCTTCTGATGAGCGCTGCTTGTAATCCTTCGTATACCATTTGTACACCTTTTTAGAACTGTTTGTACTTCTTCATTAGTTGACTCAACTTGTAAAGCACGTTCTAAGTTATCCAAACTTGGTAAGATTTCTGTAATCACTTTTTGACTCTTATAAGCATTTATAGTGTCAATTTCTTGATTTTTACGTCGTTTAAAGTTTTCAAACTCTGCGTAAAGTCGTAAGTATTTGTCTTCTGACGCTTTTACTTCTTCTTGCAGTTTTTCAATTTGTTCTTGTAATAACTCTTCTGCAGTCAACTACTTTCTTTTAAATCTGTCGTTTCTTCAGTCTCAACAGTTTCTTCTGTTGTTACTTCTTCTTGTAGAGTTTCTTTTTGTTCTTCAGTAGCCATCTCTACCTCCTAATTATTTTAAATTATTATTTAAATTATCACGAACACAAGCTATAAGTGTCATGATTTTCGAATAGTCCATTCTCTTTGGTCCAAATACGGCTATTACACCTTGACCTTTAGATGTGTTATAACTACTAGACACTAATGAAAGATCATCTATATTCCCAAGCTTAAGCTCAGTTCCTATTTTAATAGATGGTTTGTCTGTTACTTCATTATTATCTAGAAGCTCGACTATCTTATCATCTTCTAAGAGCGATACTACTTCTTTTAATTTTTCTACATTGTCTATATCGGGTTGTTTAAGTAAATTGTACTTACCCCCTAATGCTACAGTCTTTTTAATTTTATTCTGCAACAATCTATTTAAAGCCACCACTATCATATCGTAGTTGTTAACTTTATTCTTTAGATATTTTTCTAACTCACCGTGAATCATTACGTGAGCTGTTGCCATATCTACATCATAGAAGTAACTTTGTAGAAGTTTATTAATCTCCGCTATATCCTCTGCAGTAAAATCCGCATCAAGTTTATAGTTTTGTTGGAATACTTCCTATGTGTTACATTAATATAACGAGAATACTACGACCACTTAGAAGAATAACCTCTATCTTATTAATGCGCCTATCCGTTTTTGTCGGGGCTAGTATTACCGCCGTACAATCCGTTAAGTCTGATAGTACTATTGCATTCTTTTCTAGATAGTTATTTTCCGAAACTATATCACCACCAGAGAGTTGTTTAAGTTTTTCATTCTCACTATTCGATAGTTCATAATCTTTTATGTAATCACATAATAGCGATAACCTTTTTCCGAAGGTACTGACCTGATGAAATATGAGTCTTCTTTAATCAATCCTTCTTTTTCTAATTTGCTCATATCATTTCTTATCGTTGCCGAACTAAAATCAATATTTTGAGCAATTTTGCTTAGAACCTTACAGGTTGATTAGTCGTAATAAAATTTTTCGACTATAGATTGAAGAATGAGTACTTGTCTATCTATTAACATCGTCATCACCTATTCTCCAATTTTGTGTTTTAGCACTCTGAGTATCTGACTGCTAATCACATATATAATAATATCATTAAGGTCAAAATAAGTCAATAGATTTTTAAATTATTTTTGACTTTTGACCTCTTTTATTTTTACTATTCTTCTTATCCCTTGATACAATCGTATTTCTAAGAATAATTTTTGATGAAAATTCAACTAATTCTTCCGTAGTATTGCTATATCAAAAATTAAAAATAAAATAATAATCTGTAGATGAAGCAACTTATAGCAAGAATTTCTAACCTAATTCCTAAATGTATATTTAATCAAAAAGTATTATAATTTGTTCCTACCTTCCTTGTATCTTCAGTAAAATTTTGTATAATAAGTAAACGAAAGAAGTTAATAGAGGTAAAAATTTTGGAACTTATTGAACTTAGAAAAGAACTCGAAGAAATTAACAAAAAGAATAACGGAATTCAAAAACTTCACTAAAAATAGAAGATAAAACTGAACGAGTTGCTGAAATTGAAAAATATGATGCTTGAAGCTGACTTTGGAATGATAGCTGAAGCAGCTAGTCTACTAGTTACCGAATCAAAAAGTATAAAAAGAACTTGACTGAATTTAGTGAAATGATAGACTATTTGGAACACTCTGAAGAGATGGTTGAATTTCTAAAAAGATGAAGATGATGAAGAAATTTATCAAGATTTACTAGAAAACAGTAGTCAATCTAAAAATCAAGTGTTGAAGATTTTAGCTTCAGATTATTATTCCTCAGAAGAATATGATAACAACACTGCTATACTTGAAATACATGCCGGTGCCGGTGGAACTGATGCAACAGATCTGGTCAGAATTAATGTTACGTATGTATGAGAGATTCTTTCACAAAAACAAGGATTAAAAATACAGTTACTTAAACTATCAATCTCGGATATCACTGGGGTTAAATCAGCAACTATAAAAATTGAAGGTGATTTTGCCTATGGTCTATTAAAAGGAGAAAAAGGTGTTCACTGAGTTGTACGTATCTCACCTTTTTGATCCGTCTGAAAAAGACATAGCATCTTTTTGCTTCAATCGATGTAATTCCAGAATTCAATGAAGATGAAAATCAATATAGAAATTAATAATGAAGATTTAAAAATTGATACTTACTGTGCTCAAGGAGCTGGTGGTCAGCATATTAATACTACTGACTCTGCCGTTCGTATCACACACACTCCTACTGGTATCGTCGTTCAATCACAATCTGAACGTAGCCAAATACAAAATAAAGATGCCGCAATGAAAAACTTAAAATCAAAACTTTATCAATTAGAAATAGAAGAAAAAGAGAAAGAATTAGCAGCGATTCGTGGTGAACAAAAAGATATTGGTTGGGGATCACAAATTCGTTCTTATGTATTTACTCCATATACAATGGTAAAAGATCACAGAACAAACTATGAAGTATCTACAGTAGATAAAGTAATGGATGGTGAGATTATCGATTTTATCGATGCTTATCTCACATTACAATATTAAAGAAAAAGAAGTATAGGATAAATACACGTAAGACACTTCAACTGTCTTACGTGTATTTATTTCTATATTTAAATTATAGTTTTTCGTATTCTGCCGGAACATCAAATGGATTTTTCTTTATTAATGTGATCGTAGAACAGAACCCCCATTTATGATCAATTTCGTGTTGGAAACAAATTGCTGGTAAGTCTGTTAAAAGTTAAAGTAACTTTCTCATCATTTTCATTATAACCAACTACTTTAATTTTTTGAATAACGAGGAACATATCCCTTAATATCTTTTATCTACAGATAAAGCATCCTTCTCCACCAGCTAAGTAACATTTTTGCTGCTGAATTTGAGATGATTTTTGGATTGTATAATGCATAAGAAACAGTATCTTCTGGGAACTCCTCATCTGGAATGTGCACAGCTATCATTCTTTTTGAAACGTTGATTTGCGGTGCAGCTAAACCCTATTCCAGGTTTTAGTCCCTAATTTTTCTGCTTTTTCATCATCTTGAGATGCTATAACATATTCTAATAATCCACGTAAAATAGCTTTTATCTTCGTCTGAGATAGGACTTTTTACTTCTTCGGCACGTGCCCTAAGTGTTGCATGTGGATCAATAATTATATCTTTTAGTAGTAATCAAATCTTTTTCTCCTTTATTTCTAATTATTTATTACGGTATCTTCGTACATACATAATTATTTCTATAAATGTAACAGAATGTCAAAGGTCAAAGTTTCCTAACTGACATTTTTAAGAGTTTTATTTTACATAAAATATCCCTTTAATTTTCTATCTTTATTTTTGAATTTTCTGAAAGTTATTTTTATTTTTTATTTATTTCGTGTTATCATAGTATTATTGATAATTTATAAACAAAAATTTTAGGAGGGTGAATTATGACTTTTGAAAATTACCAATATACAAGACCAAATACAGATCAATTAAAAGAACAATTAGCAGCATTAGTGGAAAGACTAAAACTCTGCAAAATACCGCTAAAGAGACATTAGAAATTTTCAACGAATATAATGAACTTCGTGATAACGTGAAGTACAATGGCACAATTATCAGAAATTCGTGTAACAATTGACACTACTGATAAATTCCTATGAAGCTGAACAAGAATTTTTGGGATGAATTCGGTCCTGAGTTAGACTCTATACAGCAAATTTGACGAAAGCAATATTCAATTCAAAAATTCAAAGAAGAACTAGAAATTGGGGAACATTACTCAATCTAATTGAAACTTCTCAAAAGTATTTAGCGATGAAATCATTGAAGATTTAAAAGAAGAAAAACAAACTTCTTCAGAATACACTAAAACTAACTTCAAGTGCTAAAATTCCATTTGATGGTGGTGAACACAACCCTAAGCGGTATGGCTAAATACACACAAGATGCTAACCGTGAGACTCGTCTATTAGCAAACCAAGCTGTAGCTAGATTCTTTAAAGAAAAACTTAGAACAATACGATAGCATTTATGACCGTATGATTAAAGTTCGTACTCGTATTGCGAAAAACTTGGATTTGATAACTTTCGTAGAGGTTGCTTACCCTACGCTTACGCAGAACAGACTACAAATGCAAAAAGACGTCGCAAACTACAGAAAACAAATTTTTGAGGAAATCGTACCGTTGTTGAAGAACTTAAAAAGCTCAAGCTAATCGTCTAGGACTTGAAAAACTTCTCATTCCACGATGAAGGTGTAACATTCAAATCAGGTAATCCCTACTCCAAAAAGGAGATCGTCCAACACTTGTTGGTATACGCAAACAATGTATAAAGAATTATCACCTGAGACTGATGAATCTTCACATTTATGACTGAAAATAACTTATTAGACTTAGACACAAACCAGGAAAAGCTGGTGGTGGTTACTGTACATTTATTCCAAATTACAAAGCACCTGTTTATCTTCGCTAACTTTTAACCAAACACCTCATGACGATAGTTTAACTCTGAAGCTGACATGCTTTCCAAGTCGTCCAAAGTAGTCATATGCCGAGATTATGTTTGGCCAACATACGAAGCTTGCGAAATTCACTCAATGAGTATGGAATTTCTAACTTGGCCTTGGATGAACTTATTCTTCCAAGATGAAACAGAAAAATTCAAATACTATCACATGGCAACATCAATCAAATTCTTACCATATGGTGTAACAGTTGATGAATTCCAACATGAAGTATAAGGAAAATCGAATTAACTCCAAAAGAGCGTCGCATGAAATGGTTAGAAATCGAAAGAAAATACTTACCATCTCGTTACTACGAAGAGATTCCAGAACTTGATGAAGGTCTATTCTTCTATAGACAAGGTCACTTATTCAGTGTCCCATTCTACTACATCGACTACACACTAGCTCAAGTTTGTGCATTCCAATTCTGGAAAAAAGCTAACGAAAATAGAGAAAAAGCATGGAAAGAATACCTACACCTATGTAAACTTGGTGGAACTAAACCATTCTTAGAATTAGTAAAAGAAGCTAACTTAGAAAATCCATTCGAAGACGGAACTATTTCTAATATTGTTCCAGAACTCTAGAAAAATACATTGACCTTGTCGATGCAACAATTCTAGCAGTAGTTAAAGGCGAGTAAATCTCGTCTTTAACTTTATAGAAATAAATTTTTAATATTAGGAGGATAAAATATGAAAGAAAGATAGCAGCATTTTTGATATTGACGGAACTCTTTATAGAGATTCTCAATGACAGAACATTTTAAAAATTAATAAAATACGAAGTTGTAGACGAAAAATATTGGCTAAACGGTGTAAAAGATAGTTACATTAACTGGGATAAGAGATTCGAAGACTACGATAACTACCTATTTGGCGTTTCTGAAGCTTATGTACAAGCAATAACAGGCCTTCATAAAAATATATTGACTTCGCGACTGAACAAGTTATGAAACTTAAAGCAGATCGAGTTTATAAATTCACACGAGATATTATAGAAAAACACAAGAAAAATGGACATCTTATCATCTTCATTTCAGGAAGTCCTGACTACCTTGTAGAAGCTGATGGGTAAAAAGCATCATGCATTTTTAGCTATAGGTAGTAAATATATTATAGAAGATGAAAAATTCACAGGTGAAAGTAGTTCCAATGTGGGACGCAGATAGTAAAAACAAAACTATCGATAGATTAGTTGAAGAATACAATATTGATCTTAATCAATCTTTTCGCATATGGAGATACCAATGGTGATTACAACATGTTAAGACGTGTTGGAAATCCGGTAGCCATGAACCCGAGTCGTGAATTACTAAGTAAAAATCAAAGAAAATCCAGAACTATCTGAAAAAGCTACTATTCTTATTGAACGTAAAGACGTTATTTATAAAACAAAAAGCTAATATAGATATTGTAGAAATATAGAAAGAAAAACTCAAGGTAATCGACATTATGTCATACCTTGAGTCTTTTTATTAATTCTATGTATTGTATAGGAATTCAGAACCTTCTTCACTATTAAGATTAACTCCAGAAACCAATCTATTTCCTACTTTTTTATAAAGCTGAGGTTGAGTGGTAAAAAGTTATCTTACTTCCATCTTCCTTAATAAGTTTTGAAGCTCTTGCCATTTACAGACCACTCAATTTTTTTCTCCATTATATTTTTAGAAGATATCCTTTATATCGATTAACAAGGTCAGAGCTCATTTTTCTCGCTCCTTCTTCACTTGTTGCTCCACCTATTCCTTGAGCATCTGCAGGCAATGAATTACTATCATTTAATAACGCAGGATTCGGACCACCTAATTCGACATCAAATCTTTTTTTCTTGCGCTCAAACTCTCTTGCTTTTTCGGCAAGTTCCTTAGCCTTTTGTGCAGCTTCTGAGCTTTTATCATAAAAGCTTATTACCCGCATCACTTAATAATTGTTTTAGACTATTATTATTAAATTTATATTTTTTTCTAATATTTTGAGAAAGATTCTTGTTAAAGTTCACATCTAATTTAATATTTTTATCTCTTCTTCTGCTCTCTTATAATTTTTCAATGTCAGCATTTAACCAGTTAATAGCAGTTGAAAAGTTTGAATTTGTATCCAAGTTTCTTAGCTCTATCTAGACTATCTTTTGCTTCATCAACCTTTTTATCATTTAAACTAATAGAAGTATTTCTAACCTCTTTTGCAACTTTAATATCAGTTTTTGATAGTAGGAACAACCTTCTGCGCAACATCAGTAGTTAGAGTCTCCAAGCCTTTTGCTCCAGCTTCGAAATCGTGACTGATATTAATCATATCAACATATTTTTGATACTCTTCTTTTACCTTCTTATCTTTTTCCACTACCAAACATAAAATAGTAAGCTGTAGCACAAATAATGAGTGCAATAATAACACTTGAAAAATATAGCAATACTCATATATATATTCTCCTCTAATATAAAAATATCCCCATTCTGTGGTTTATAAAACTATTATCTCATAGAAAACAATATTTTTACTAGAAATAATTTAATATTACATATTTACCTTTTAAATCCGATTCCAATTAGTCATTTATCGAGCACTTTTAATTTATAATTCGTACTGTAAAAAGCCGTTGACTCCTGCGCCTTGCAGTTGTCAACAGCTTTAAATCTGTAATTGTAGTTTATTTTATTTTTCAGAATCTTTCCATACAAATAATGCTCCAACACTATTAATGATGTAAAAGATATATTTACCAACGTTAGCGAAGTTTCCTTGAACTACTGCTTTTGTAAGTTGAACAATATTATACAGTAACCAGAATGGCCATTGTGTAGTTAGCTTAAATGTATTTAATCCATTACCCATTAATGAGAATGCAAATGCAATTGTAGTTATATATGCAAGAGTACTCATCTTACCATGATATCCAATGTAGTTTGTTGCATATGAGAATACAAATGAAAGAATCGCAATTGCTGTTAAAACTGTATATAATTTTGCTTTTGACATTGTATTTGGTTTATCTGTAGATTTATTCCATACATAGATCGCACCCAAATAGATTAAAAATGTTACAGGGTATGTGATAATCGCAGCTTTGTTACCCAGGATATAATCAATAACTCCTGATAATACGGCATTAATAATACCTAAGTAGTTACCAAGTTTACTTAATTTTTCCTGTGAATCTTGTAGATAGCATTGAGATACCAACATTAATTACAGAAATAAGTCCAAATGGTACAAGTGCAGTCCATGGACCCCCAATCAACGAATTTATCTAATCTCGTTGCTAAATAACCTGATGCAATAGCAATACTAATTACTAAAACAACCCCTAGTAAATCAAAACCATTTTGATGTTGCGAATACTTTTTAATTTTTTTGTTTCATAAAGCCTTTTTATTCCTTTTTTAAATGTATCACATTAAGTTAATGTAATCTTAATTTTTTAGGTTCTTAGTAGCTTTTTATAACGCTTACTAAAAATCTACTTTCATTATACACCAAACATTTTCCACTTTCAATCAATTAATTTCTAATTTCCACTTAACTATTATATAAAATAAATATATTTTTTATAAACTAAATACTACAACATCTTTTTATTTTAAACTATTATCTGATACATAAAATAGAAAATTTTATTTTTTTAGTTTTTCTCAAAACAATTTTTATTCACTTGTAAAACTTTTCTTTTTATATCAATTTGTTTCTTATCACTTTTACTTTTCTAACTGATAATGATTATAATTTATAATAGATTAAATTGAAAGTGAGTATATTTATTAATGAAGAAAAATAAATTATTTATGGCCTAATGGCTGGTACTATCGTAATTAGCGGGTGTGCTGCTAAGACCGAGAAGAAAGAAGAAAACAAAACTGCTCAAGTTGACACATCTAAAGATACAAAAGAACAACTTAAGCAAGCTACTGATCTTTATAAAAAATTCGTAGAAAACCAAGTAGATACTCTACTTAAAGATACTGAAAAATTCGCTGAAACTATTAAAGCTGGAAATCTTGAAGAAGCTAAGAAACAATATCCAGTTATTCGTATGGGTTTACGAACGTTCAGAACCCTATCGCGGAAAGTTTCGGTGAACTAGATGTAAATATCGACTTCCGTCTTGCTGACTACTTAGAAGAAAACAAAACAGAAGAAGGTTGGCGTGGATTCCACAGAATCGAAAAAATTATGTGGGAACAAAATACTACTAAAGGTACTGAAGAATACGCAGACCAACTAGTAAAAGACATTAAAGAATTAAAAGCTAAAGTCGCTACTGTTGAAGTTACTCCTGATTTAATGGTAACTGGAGCCGTTGACTTACTTAATGAAGTTGCAACACAAAAATTACAGGAGAAGAAGAAATTTACTCTCACACTGACCTATATGACTTTAAAGCTAACATTGAAGGTGCTGAGGAAATCTTTAAGATTTTTAAACCTTTAATCGAGAAAAAGATAGTAAATTAGCTAAAGGATTTAACTGAAAAAAATTTGCTACAATTAATGGATTATTAGACAAATATAAAAACTGATGAAAAAGCACTACAAACTATATACTGACCTAACAAAAGAAAAATACTAAAGAACTTTCTGAAGCAGTAACAAAATTAGAGAACCACTTTCTCAAATGGGTGTAATTTTAGACGAAGAGGCTAAGTAATATGGAAGAATCTGGTAAAAATGGATTGACAAAAAATAACAAGACGTGATTTCTGAAAAAGCAGGAATGACTGGAGCCGGTGCAGTTGTTGGCGCTTCTGCTCTTGGTGGATTTTTCGCAAACAAAGCTGAGAATAACCGAGCTATAGCTGATGGAGAAGAAAAATCATATTCTATGGAAAACACCAAGCTGGGAATTACTACCTTATGCAAAAATGTGTTTATTTTGTCGTGCTAGATTTTACACTCAACTAAACGTGATGATGTAATCGACATGTTTAAGGAATGGACTAAATATAGTGAAAAATTAATGAACGGTGAACTTGTTGAACCTGCTCTTAAAAAACCATTATTTACCACTCAAAAGATACTGGAGAAACGGTAGGGTTAAACTCTATCGTTTAACTCTGACATTTGGGGTTAGTCCAAGTTTCTTAAAAAAAATGAACTTAGAGAATAAAAGTCTTGAAGAATTTAAAGACTTACCTCCTTTCGCTAGAGAACAGTTAAAAGAAAAATATACGGGTGGAGACATTTGTATTCAAGCATGTGCAGATGATGAACAGGTAGCCTTCCACGCAGTACGTAACTTAGTTAGAAAAGCTCGTTCTACTGTAACTATGAAGTGGAGCCAATCTGGTTTTGCCGCTATTGGTAACCGTCTTGAAACACCACGTAACCTTTTCGGATTTAAAGACGGTACTGCTAATGCAACTAAAGAAGACCAATTTGATAAAATTGTATGGTGCGATAAGAACAACTGGATGAAAGATGGTAGCTACATGGCTGTAAGACGTATACAAATGCACCTTGAGACATGGGATAGAACAAGTCTAAACGAACAGGAGAATACCTTCGGAAGATATAAAGGATAGTGGTGCTCCTTTCGGAGAAACTGATGAATTCGCACCTATTGATCTTAATAAAAAGGTCCAGATGGGAAACCTTTAATTCCTGTAACTTCTCACGTTCACTTAGCTCATAAACCGGGTGTAGAATTATTGAGACGTTCTTATTCTTATTCAGACGGTATAAATGAGACTACAGGACAATCTCGACTCTGGTCTACTATTTATCTCTATTCCAAAAAGATCCAAAACAATTTATTACTATTCAAAAATAGCTTAGGGAATGAAGATAAGATGAATGAATACATAACTCATATCGGAAGTGGTTTATTCGCATGTTTTGGAGGAATTAAGGAGGGTGAATATATTGGCAAAAACTATTTGACTAAGATTATTTTGGCTTTTATCGTTCTTTTTCAGTTTTAGCTCTCCATTTTTTTAAAAACTATTGTAGCAAAAGAATCATACAGTAATCTTTTTATAAAAATTACCGATGCTAATACTGCAATAAATAATAATGAACAAGACAAAGCTAAAAATTAATTGAAGAATTTAAAACAGAATTTGAAGCAACAAAAATTCAGATTCTGAAGCTGGAAGAAAAGTTAAACAAACATTAAAAATCAAATGATATTAATGAAGAACAACTTAGGGAATTATCAACAGCGCTACTCGCTTTTTGAAAATGAACAAAACCCCTTTAGACGTTGAAGCCGAGAAAAACTTTTAAAACGAAACTTTACCCTGTATTTGATAAATTAGAAAAAGCTATCGACACTAAAGATGTTGAAACTATGAAAGCAGAATATGTTAAGTACAATGCTGCTTGGGTGCGCAATGAAGGTATCGTAAGAACACTTGAACCTGCTTACTACGGAAAAGTAGAAACAACAATGTCATTTCTACGTAGTTCTATGGAAGTTGAACCTTATGACTATCAAACTACAAAACTATATTTAACTGATCTAAAAACTTATCTAGATGATTTCCTTGTTGGGAAAAAGCTAGAACAAAAATTCAGAAGTTAAAACACTTGAGCAAGGAATAAAACTTCTTGAAGATAGCCTTGCAGCTTTTAAAGATGGAAATAATGCACAAGGTTCACAGAAAATGAAGAAATTCATAGAAGTTTGGCCTGTTATCGAAGGAGAAGTTCGAACACGAAACGCTTCACTATATGCAAAAGTAGAAAGCGAAACTCCTATCATTATGGTTAAAGGTAGCGAACAAAAGTATCAAGAACAACTTAAAAACTTAATTACAGAGCTTTCAAAAATCGATACGAAATCTAACTATACTGCACTAGATTCTATGCTGATCTTACTTCGTGAAGGTGTTGAAGCATTAATTATCGTCTTATCTCTAGCAAGTGCATTAAAAGCTGCTAAACAGAAAAAAGGGTTAATCTGGATTTATGCGGGTGCCTTAGTAGGTATTTTTCTAGTATATTTGCAGCCGTTATTTTAAAATACTCATTCCCTGCTCTATCATCTGGTACTAACCGTGAAATCATCGAAGGTGTTGTTGGTATCTTTGCAGGAATTATGATGATAGGTATTGGAATTTGGCTACATAGTAAAAGTTCTGTTAAAGCATGGAAGAAATATATGGATACAAAGTTAAATCTAGTACTTTCTACTGGAAGCTTTATATCTATGTTCACACTTAGCTTCCTAGCAGTATTCCGTGAAGGTGCAGAAACTATTTTATTCTATGCTGGTATTATGCCATTAATTTCTACAAGTAACTTACTAATTGGGATAGCTCTTGCTATTGTCGCTTTAATAATTATCGGTATAATTATGGTAAAAGCTTCTGGAAAATTACCAATTAGCAAAGTATTCCTAGTTCTATCTTGGTTAATATACATTCTAGGATTCAAAATGCTTGGAGTAAGTATACATGTCTTTTACAAATAACTGATATGCTATCAAATAACATTATAGATTACTTACCTACTATCGAAATTTTTAGGAATCTATCCTAGTTTTGAAGTAATAATAGCTCAACTCATTTACATCATTGTTGTAGCCATTAGTATATTCTATGAAAAATCTAAAAATAAATAGGTAACTAACGATGAAATATGGAGATAAAGTTTCTACTGTGGATCATCTAACTGAACTTAGAAAGAGACTAATACTAAGCCTCTGTGTTTTTATTGTCTCTTTCATAGTAAGTTTATTATGGTCAAACGGATATTTATAAATTTTTAACTAGTAATTTTTAATAATAAATTGATTGTTCTTGGACCCTAATGATATACTATGGATATATCTAACTCTTGCGGGAATTTGTGCCTTCACATTTTCGATACCATTTATTTGTTATCAAATCTGGGCATTTATAAAACCTGCATTAGAAGAAAGAGAAGCTCGTGCCTTACTAGCCTATATACCGGCGGTATTCATTTGTTTTTCAGTAGGATTAGCTCGGGTTCTTTCTAGTAACTCCTGCTATCTTGAACGTGCTTCTTTTCTATCGGCGATGATTTATTCAACACTCAATTAACAGCTCAAAATTACCTATCATTTGTCATTAATACGACAATACCGATAGCGATACTTTTTGAATTCCCTGTTATAGTTGCATTCCTAACATCATTAGGTATATTAACACCCACCTTCTTAACTAGAAATAGAAGATATGCATATTTTATACTAATTGTAATAGCAGTAGTTATTACACCTGCTGACTTTATTAGTGATATCGTTATGTCAATACCATTAATTTTAATTTATGAAATTAGCATTATTATTAGCAAGTATATTTACAAACAAAAAGAGGTGAAAAGTAATGGATTTTTACGTGATATAGGAGCTCCTGGAGTTATAGTACTCATTATAGCTGCTCTAATAATCTTCGGTCCCTAAACGTCTACCTGAACTTGGAGAATCAATCGGAAAAATGTTCACATCATTTAAAAATCAATTTCTGGGATTAACAGAAGAGGAAAACTCTAGATAAAAAGACGAAAAAAGATAATTAGAAAATAGACTTTACAATATGTTTTAAGCATATCTGTAAAGTCTATTTCTTTTTATATTATTTTCCTAACTCTGTTAAATCATATGGTGTTTGTTGATAAACTTGGTTTAACCAGTTATGATAGAATAAGTAAGCCACCCCACGCCATCTATTTTTAGGTGCCTTCGTATCATCATTTCCTGGGTAATAGTTCACAGGAACTTCGATTGGAAGATTACTATTCTTATCACGTACATATTCATTATGAAGTGTATCTGCATCATATTCAATATGCCCTGTTACAAAAATCTTTCTAAGATCTTTAGTCGCAGCGATTAATGTCCCAACCTCTTCTGATCTCGCTAATACATCAAGTTCAGAAATAGTAGGTAGTTTTCTCTTCTATTTTTAGTGTGTCTAGAATGAGGAGCTAAGAAAGTATCTGTAAATCCTCGTGTTAATGTATGATTTTCTATAAGAACATCATGTTCAAAAACTCCAAATATCTTATCATCTACTTGTTCTTTTTTAACACCGAAGTGATAGTATAAACTAGCCTGAGCTGCCCAACAAATATTTAGTGTTGAAAAGACATGAGTCTTACTCCAGTCAAAAATGCTATTCAGTTCTCCCCAGTAATTTACATCTTCAAATTCTAATTGTTCAACAGGCGCACCTGTAATAATAAGTCCATCATAGTATTTATCTTTCACTTCATCAAATGTCTTTATAGAATTTCTAAGTAAGACTGCGCTGTATTTTTGCAATATGACTTGTCGTGTGAAGAAATTCTACCGTGATTTGAAGCGAGAGTTTCTAAAAAGTCTCAATAATTGACGCTCAGTTTCTTCTAGGGCATTAGATTTAAAATTAAAATTTTTAATGGTCGTATATCTTGATTTTTAGCTCTATTTTCTTCTATTACGACTACTCCTTCTTCTAATAATTTATTCTTTACCGGTAATTCATTTTGAATACATATTGGCATTATTTTTATCTCCTTAACTGTTCATTATCTTAATAAAAACTCGCCACTATTACAAGTTAATGCAATAGGGACGAGTTTATCGTGTTACTACTCATGTTTATGGATATAAATATCCACCTTAATCGGTACGTGTTCATACCGCTGTGCTATATCGCGCACTCGACGTAATTACCTATTAGATAATTATTACTCCGAGACCATTTTCAATTACATCTCTTCTACTTTCTCACACCCACCGAAAGCCTCTCTGTTTTGAATCAATTATAATCTACTTATCTCTTCAATGTTTCACATATTAATTTACTTAATAGTATAAAGAATTTAACACTATTTGTCAATAGAAAGCGTCTCAAAAATAAAATCTCTTAAATATTATTTTTCGAGTAAAAATACTAAACTTATTTATTAAACTCTATAAGTTCAAACCTCTCTCCTTCATAGTCAAGAATACTAACTGAAGTATTTATAATAACTCCACGTCCTACTTCTTTAATACCTTTTTGAGTTAAGAAAGAACGAATTAAAACCGCCATGACATACAGCTAGCATTGTTTTTCTCCGGATGCTCTTCATATTTTTCCTCAAAGAATGCTTCCACTCTATCAGCAGAACTTTCAGTATCTAGCTCCATTCCTCTCGTTTCTCCAGCCTTCATTCCTGCTCCATACTCGGCAAAAGAAACCCTTCATATCCGCCATATGACTTTCAATTAATCTTTTATCTTTAATTACTTCTAATTTTTATTATCTTCACTGTTTGAATTATCTAGCATATATCTAGCTGTATCGTATGCTCTACCTAAAACACTACTGTAAGCAATATCAATATCATAATCTTTAATTTTTGCCCGCTGTAATTCCTTGACGAATTCTCTTCATTTAGAGGAATATCGATATGCCCTTGAACCATTTTTATTCTTATTGTAATCTGTTTCTCCATGTCGTGCCAAAAATTATACGCATATATTCTTCTCCTTTATTGAAAATAAGGGAGAAACTTATAGAAATTGATTTTTACTAGTTCACAATCCTAAGTCTCCCCTTGTTTTATCTATATATTAAATTTCTAATATGAACTCTTGTCCATCATAGTTTAAGATATTTAATCCAGTATTATCCACCAATGTAGTCATATTTGGATATACTCTTACTGCAGTTAAAAATATACGGATTAATGCACCATGACAAACAACTAAAAATTGTTTCATCTTTATGTTTTAAATATTGTTCACTGAAAATGAATTAACTCTCATAAACATCTTCATCTTTTTCTATCGACTCTAATCCTTGTTCAGATTCAAGTGCAGAAAATACTCATCAAATGTACTACCTTCAAAATCTCCAAAGAATTTTTCGATTAAACGCTCATCAGCAGTTACTTCTTTAGAAATATTTTGACTATTATTAGAATTATCACATAAGTCTCGCAGTCTCTACTGCTCTTTTTAAAGGGCTACTAAAAGCATAATCGATATTGTGATCACTTAGCTTTTTCTCCCGCAGAAGTCGCTTGATTTCTACCAGTTTCATTTAATTCAATGTCGCTATGACCCTTTGGATTAATTTATTTTTATTATAGTTTGTTTCACCATGTTCAACTAATAAAATTTTCATATCACTTACTCATTCAAAAATGAAATCCCTCATCTTCAATTGATTCAACATTCATACTAACTACATATCCATCACCTTTAACACTAAAGAAAGTCATGGTTCTTAGTATTTGTATTCATCGCATTTTCAATAATTGGGTTGATTTCTTTATCTTCGAAGTATCCAGGATATCCAAGTTAGCTAATGCACGATTAGCATTATATTCAACATAACTCTTTACTTCTTCATAAAAACCAATTTCACTATATATGTCTTTAGTGTATACTAATTCATTTTCATATAAATCTAATAATAGTTTATACATTTCTTTTCTGCACGCTCTGCTCTTCTGCAGTCAATGTTTTGAATACTTCTTGAGCATCAAAACCAGTAAAACTTCCGTGGATAGTTTCATCTAATAAAGATTTTACGAATAATTTCTCCAGAAGTAGTTACTTTACCTTGTCCAGCTAAATATAATGGATAGAAGAATCCACTATAGAAAGATATAACTTTCTAAGAACACTGACGCAACACGAGCCATATATAAGTCATATTTAGGAACTTCTGGCTTGAACAGTTTCATAGTAATCTTCAATTAATTTCGCTTTATATTGAAGTTCTGGATTACTTGAACCCACTCATCTAGTAAAGTAGTCTGTTTCTTGTGAAGGGAATTAATGATGTAAATATTGTTGAATAACTTTTCGCGTGAATTTGCTCCATCATTCTCATAAAGCTATAAACAGCTTGTTTTCTCATATCCTCAGTATGTAGAGATACAAGCGGTGCATACCTTTTATCACCTTGTTGAGTATCAAGACCAGTTAAACCAGCTAATACTTTTTATATGCTTCACGTTCTTTATCGTTTAAATCTTCATTCCAACTTTTAATATCTTTTTGACACTTTAAACTCAGTATCAACCCAAAATTGTGCAATATTTTGACGCCAATACATGAAAGTTAAGTCATCTTGTTTATTCCAGTTTACTAGCTTTCATAATTAGTAATTTTTTCCTCTCTTTTCTATATAGAACAAGAAGTACATTCTTCTACTGAAAGTAGTTTTGTTTCTTGTGTAATATAGTGATTTCAATCTTTGTGATGTGCGTAAATATAATATCTTGCAAGTTCTCTTGTTGTAATATCAGAATTTACGAATAAAATCACAGAAATACCTTTTGGTCTACGTGTTCTTGAATAACTGACATTAAGTCAATAAGTTTCATTTCGGTCCATAGTAAATGCAGACTTTATAGAACCATTGAGTTTTTGGACTCAGTATGGCATTGATAGAATGTTTCAGCATTTCCGTAACTTCTACGTTCAATTTTATCAACAATTGGTAATACACTTGATGTTGAGTTTTGAACATATGAAATACTGTGAGTTGGTGCACAGCCATTCTATATACGTGATATAGACCCATTTTCTTTTTACTCTATTTTTCAGACTTCTCCAGTCTTCTTTTGTTGGAATATAAATCCCTTCAAATAATGCTTTTCACTTTGTCAGTTACAGGTAAGTAGTCATTTTCAATATATTTAGTAAAGTAACTTCCATTATAGTAATCTGATTTTTCAAAGTCTTTAAATGTTTCATTACGTTTTTTAGCAATTTGCACTGAACGTTCCAATGATAGTAGTTCATCATCATGAAGAAGACGATTAGCAAAATCTTTTTGCTTCTTCACTCTCATAAGCGATCAAGTTTTTCGCTAAATATCCATTAAGGTTCATAGCTCCTAATCCAACAGAGTGGAATTCATCATTAGCTTTTACTACACCAGGTGCATTTTTAGATCTTAGTAGAATTACTCACAAAATGTTAATGCATCCATACCTGAGTAAATAGATTCTTTAATTTTTTGCTTCCATAACATTAACGATATTTAATGACGCTAAGTTACAAGAAATATCACGTTTAATAATATCCCTCTTCACTCGTAATCTTTAATTACTGAAGTTTTTGTAATTGAAAATCTCAGTACATAGGTTACTCATCTTAACTTGTCCAATTTCACGAAGTGCGGATTTTTGTTCGCATTATCTTTGAACATTAAGTATGGGTATCCTGATTGTAATTGAGTTTGAGCTATTAAAGTTACATATCACGAGCATCAAATTTACGCTTCATAATATTTTCATTCGCTACAAATTTATCATAGTATTTAGCAATATCGATATCATCTAATACTAAACCATATTCTTCATAGATTGAATGAGGTCCAAACACATAGAAATCTTTATTCTCACGAGCTAAATCAAAGAATAATGATGGTACGATAATACCTGTAGAAATCGTTGGAAGACGTAATTCTTCATCGGCATTAACCTTCTTAGTATCTAAGAAATTTAATACGTCATAGTGGAAGATGTTTTAAGCAACAGCTCCAGCTCCTGGACGTTGTCCAAGTTGATCAGCATATGCAAAACCTTGTTCTAAAGATTTAGCAACAGGAATAACACCCTTTAGCGTACCCCCTTTTAATACCTTTAATACTCTCACCACGTGCACGTAGTTTTGATAAAGTTAATGGCAACTCCTCCACCAATTTTTGAAAGTTGTTTAGCTGTTGAATCGATGTAGTTTATAGAGTTAAGTGAATCACCTACTTAATAAGAAACATGATACTAACTCACCACGACGACTTCTCCCTGAATTTAGGAATGTTGGTGCTAGGTTGTAATCTTTTGCTCAAGCATTGCAAATCATAAGCTCTTTTTCGCTAAAGCAACATCACCATCAGCTAAGTACATAGCTACGATAAATACGTGTTGGTTAAAGTTTTCTAAATATTGTTTTTATCATTTGTTTTTAATGCATAGTCCTTATAGAAACTTACTTGCTGCCATATAACTCTTAAATTCAAACTTGAAGTTCGCAGCTAATTCTAAACACTTCTAAAATTTCATCTTCAATATATTTATCAAAAATATTATAGTAGAAATTCTCTCTACTAAATATCTAAGTCTTTAATTTCCGAACTAGAATTTCTTTTGTACGAAAGTCTACTTCACGAAGAAATTTCTTCACTAGCTTCCACGTCTTTTTCTAATTTTGAAAAATCCATTATCGCCTCTTTTTGTTACTTCATTATTTAGTTCAATATGGTTAAATTTCTCCATTCTTTACACTCTCCAAATATATATAAATTCACTTATATCTTTTTACTACCATGTAATTCAATTTTCATTAGTAACGAACGTTATATTCGCTGCTAATAATTTCAGCAGCATTTGGCAAATCGTTCACCCCAATTTTTATTTCACTACCAACAACACCTTTAAATGGTTGTGGTTCTCTTCTAAAAACTAGAGACTGCAACCGGTACTTCTCCAAAGCCAAATGTTGGTGTTATAAGGATATAATCGAAAACTACATCATAATCAATATCCTGTAAATAAATTACATCTCTTTGGGAATCTCACACATGTCTACAAATCTTTTTATAATTTCCAGTCAATGAATAAACAATAATCTTTCATTATTTTCTCACACTCCCATATAAAATATTTCCGAAATTATTTCCCGGAAATTTCTGAACATATACTTTATTATACACTCTATATTTTTCAACGATTATTTTTCGCTTTGAAAATCCATGAAAAGTATTTTTTTCAAAAATTTCTATACTTATTTAATATTTCATTAGTTCATTTATTACCTTTTTAGACATATTATAGTGAAAAATATTATAGTATTACTTAAGAATTTTTTTCACTAGAAATTTTTCAAAAAGAACTCAGAACAAAATAAATATTGTTCAAAGTTCTCTTCTCATTAAATATTTTTAATTTATTCTATTAGATTTTCTTCTAGCAAATTCTGGAGAAATGGAATTTATCGACTCTATGACGACTTTCTGTATAATGAAGAAAAATCAGTTCCTTCCGTATATACATCACTTCTTAGTACTGCGATATGTTTATGACCATTTAAGTCAATATATGTAGAATCTTCTTCGCTAATAGGCTCAATTTTTAAAATCTTTTATTTCCATATGAAATTTTTTATACCTAAATCATTTTCCAGATATTCATACACGATTCTTCTACACGAGCTGTAGGTAATTCTCCAATTGCACCTCTTTCTAATATAATCTTTATCTAATATTACTGCTTCGCCATCAACAATTCTCTTTGACGAACTAAATAAATTAATTTTTCTCCACGTTTCACAAGACCAAGGCGTACTAGAAAAATCTGAGCCTCAACTTTTCATTTACTATTACCTTTAGTAGTTGCTTCAACGTCTTGAAATTGTCGACGTTCTTTTAAAAACTTAAAAAGCCCTGTTACTGGTAGTTCTATATCTATGAACATCAAGAACAATAGATCCCTTGCCTTGAATTTTATGGATATAGCCATTTTCTAATAATAATAACAATGCTTTTCTTATAGTTTCTAGAAACATCATATTCTCTTGCAAGTTCATTTTTCACTTGGCAAAAGGAATTAGACCTATATTGCTCTATTTTCTATTTTTCTCTTAACTCTAAATAGATCTTAAAAACTTATTCATGATTTCCCAATATAAATAACTATATACGCATATTTTTAACATAATTCACCTAAATATTAAATATTTTTTACTCAAAAACTTTTTATAAATCCATCTATTTTTGTTAATTCCTGTAAATATGTAAACCAAATTAAAAACAAACCTCTTATCTTCTATAATATTAATGTGCTATAATGTTTAGTGGAGGTATTAATATGAATAAATACATACGACAAACATTAATTGTTTTTCAAAATTTTCTCACTATTTATTAGTTCCAATACTAGGTGTAATATTTTACAATTGTTTTAACCTGGACTTTTATAAAAATTTCTATTCAAAAAGGAAATTTTAGCACCTAATATCAATACATCAAATGATGAATTAATAAATAATACATCAAATCTTTTTAGATTATCTAAATAGTAAAGCTGAGCTGAATACATCATGGTTTATAGAAAAAGATATTCTACACATGAAAGATGTTAGAACACTTTTATACTGTAAGTTTTTATACTATGATATTCTTCATAGCTATTATTTATAATTACTACAATACTAATTATAATATTGTCTAAACACAAGACAATGTTCTACATTACTAGAACTATTCAATAAAACATTATTAGCATTCATTATATTAATAATAGTTTTAGCTGGTATAATTTCATACAATTTTCAATTCGTTCTGGATAAAATTCCATCAGTTATTATTCTCTAATGATCTATGGTTATTGAGTCCCTGATGAATCCAATCTAATAAAAATGGTTCCTGAAGAATTTTTATCAGTTTAATTACAACAATTATTTCTGCATATATTATTGCTTTTTGTAGCACTTCTTGTTTTAAACAACATATTAAGATTTAGAAATATTTAATTTTTCCATACAAGATTTAAAAATGTTATTTATAAGAAATATGTGATATAATAAAGTCTTAGTTTAAAATAAATAAAATATGAAAGGATAAATTATGGCTCAAAAATGATAAAAATGTTGTTACTGAAGATAAAGTAACATTTAGATTATGTGATGATTGTCTTGGTGTTAATCTTAAAAACTTTAATTCCCAAAATTAAAAGAAAGCACCTAATGCTGAATTCATCATAGGTTGTCAATCTTATTGTGGACCTGGAAGAACACAAACTTTCACACTTGTTATTAGTAGAATCTGTATTGTTGATACTGAAGTTGAACTAATGCCTTTAGTTGATGAAAAACTTAGAGACCGTATGAGTGCTGAAGATGAAGAAAAATACAGAAAAACGTCTTCGAACGTCGTCTTGAGCGTACTTTCTACTTTATTATTCCTGAAAAATGTCACTATTAAAGTAGGGAAGAGGTTGATTTAGGTAAAGAAGGAATCATTGCTCGTAAGGCCGGAAAATCTTATCTTGACGATCTTATTATTGAAGGTGAAGTAGATAATACTAAACCAGGAACATACGAATTAGTATATAAAGTAACAATTGATGATAAAGAGCACAAAAAGAAAACGACTTATCACTGTGATTGATGAAAACGTATAATCGATATTCATAAAATTTTAAAAAGATTAAACCTATAGGGAAAATACAAAGTTGTATAGTCCTATAGGTTTTCTTAGCTTTATTTTTTTAAAAATTAATACTGTTTTCATGAAAATAGCGTTTACTTTTTGTAAATGTGATATAATATAAGTACAGAAATAGAAGTCGGAGGTTCTGATCATGGAAAACAAATATTCTAAAATTTTTAGTCGCAGTGGACTGGTTCTAAATGAAGCTGAGGGCATTTACAAAATGCTGTAGCTATAGCATTAAGAAATGAGGGATGCAGAGTTATATATCGCGTCTGTAATTGATGCGACAATCGCAACTTCTGGTTTATCAGATCCATATATTTTCAACTCATTCTACAAACGTACTAAAGAATTAGTTGATAGTTATGTGGACGCTGCTAAAGAAGCTGGCTAACAAAAAGTATTCGGTATTGTTGAACAAGGTATTCCAAAAATTGTTCTTAGTGAAGACATCGTTGATGAAAAAGGTATCGACCTTGTAGTTTGTGGTTCTTCAGGATTAACTCGATTCAAACGTATGCTTATGGGATCAGTTTTCTGAAGGTATCGTTAGATATGCTAAATCTGGACGTAATCGTAATTAAACAAAGTTCTATCCTCAAGATTTTGAAGGAAATTGCTAAAAATTCCAAGAAGAACAAGAAAAATAAGATAAATAAGTATCTCTAATATATTTAGATTAATGTTTGTTAATTTAAATTCATTTAAAATTTTTCCTTAAAAAGAAATGACACATGCATTTCATGAGTCATTTCTTTCTTTTTATTTCTTTATAAAATTCACAGATAAAAAGAGAGTGAGTCAAAAATCACGATTTCTAAGAAATCGATCTTTCTGAATCACTCTCATTATTTTTAGTATATCTTCTTCACTTTCAAACTATTATAATTCAATGCAGCAAGTTGTACAGAATTCGGTCCAAAAATACTTAGTATAGTCATGAAGCTGTTGTTTATCATCATAAATATAAACTCTATCACCAATGCGTCTCTTCATCACCTATTTCTACTACTAAGTGACTCATCATAGTCGAATAAATATTTCTTTTTCTTTATTATTAATTATACAAGTTTTTCCTTTTTAACCTGTCTCTTAATATTCCATCGCCATAACCAATATTAACGACCCCTACTTTTCTTATCGTCATCAGCTATATACGAATTAGAATATCCTATGCATTCACCTTTATTTAACGTTACTATATTAATTATTTCACCATAAACGGTAATAGGGTTTTTAATAACTAAATTCTTAGTGGCTACTGGATTTTTCCTTGACATTATATGGCATAGCTCCATAAAGAATTATACCTAATCTCCTGGTGAGTTGTTTTTTTCAAATGAACCATCACGTAAAATGAGGGCACTATTTTGCAAGTGGACTACTTCAAAATCATAATCTTTTGCACTTTATCAAGAATATTTAATACTAACTCTTTTTCTTTTCATAGAAAACCATCAAACCATCTGCAAATGAAAAATGAGACCACAAACTTTTTAATTTCAAATCATTTTTCTTTTACAGAAAGCTATGATTTCAAGTACTTCTTCTAGATTTTTGCTCCAGCACGTCCTCATACTACCAGCGAATTCCAACTGCAACGTTAAATCTTTCAGTCTTTCAATATTTTCTTTTTAAATATTCAAGACTCGCTATATTTATCTCGATATTATACTCTCTAGCTAAATCAAAGTCATAAGTTGGATTTAAAAAGAAAGATATTAGCACCCTCACCAAGTGTTTCCTTATTATCTTGCACTCTCTTCTTTTGTCGTATGCAAAATAATTAATTCCTACTTCTGAGTATAATTTTTACACACTCTCTTAAATCTAAATTATACGCATTATTTTTAACTACAGCTATTATATCCTGTGCCTGTTCTTTTAAATTAATAGCATTTTGTCGTATATTATTATAATTTAACTCAATTGTTGCCATAAAGATCCTTTCTTAATTAAACGAAGATGTACCAAAAGTCCTAAAATTTAACAAAAATTCATATAAGAACTCATAGACGTGTGTTTATTGATATCTAAATTCACCTTTTATAAAAGCTTTTTAGATATCTAATAAACTATGTGGGTGACTCAACAAAAATCGATTTCGAAATCACGATTTTTGAGTCACCCCGTTTATCTTACTATCAAAAATTACTGTTATAATATTTCAATATTCCAAGGTAATATTGAACCCCTACTTTTAATATCATCGAAGCTGAAAGTTGGTGTATGCAATCCTGAAACATAGTTTTTCTCTTCGTTTCTTAAACCTAAAACTATAGTTTATAGGAGAAAGTCTACTGAAGAATGAGAAATCTTCCCCATATAGATAAGCTTCATCTAACTCAATATAGTCGATATTTTCTTTTCTATAACTCCCCCTAATTACTTGATAAGGAGCTTCATCGTTAATTACCGCTGGATATCCTTCAGCAAAATCAACTCGAATACTTGCACCAGTAAGATGCTCAGTCCTACACGCGTATTTTCAATCGCAGCTTTGATTGTCGCTAAATCATCCATACTGTATGTTCTAATCGTTTCCTTCCAGATATGCATTCTCAGCAACGACATTCATCGCATCCCCACCGTACATTTTTACCGATATGAATAATGTTGGTATTACGTGCTTTTAGTATGCAATGCATTAAGCTTTTAACATCTCCTGGAAGAACATTGCCAGCTACATTAAGAGCATCGATTCAGTATTTTTCAAACCAACATGAGCTGCCGTCCTTTAATATAAATTCTATATTCATTAGCACTAGCCATAATTTCTTTTGGTTTAGAAACAATATGACCTTCTGGATAATCTGGATTCATATGCAGGGCATAACTCGATAAAATATTATAAGGTGAAAAATCAAAATCATTGATTAGTAAATTTCCACCGCCGAAAGTTTCTTCAGCAGGTTGGAATACAAAAATACTATTTACCTTCGTAGCATTATTTTTATAATAATCAGCCGTTTCTATAACACTTCCTAAAAGCATAGTCGTATGTCCACTCATGACCACATATGTGCATTACACCATCATTTTTCGATTTAAAATCAACATCATTTTCCTCTGAAATAGGAAGTGCGTCAATATCAGCTCTAAATAATATCGTATCCTTAGTTTCTAAGCTTGCTTTAAAAATCACTACTAACCCTGTCTCAAGAGTTTCTTGATATTCTATACCATATTCTTTTATGATACTAGCGATAAATTCTTTAGTTTGTGCTCTTCCAATGATAACTCTGGATTTTGGTGCAGATGTCTCACGCCATGATGTTAAATTCTCTTCCCGGTAATTGCTTTCATCTTCTCTCTTCCCCACTTTATTTATAAGTTTTCTTAATTCTGCAAATAATATCTCACTTTTCTTCTGCGACTTCACTACGTGTTTTAACCATTACGCGCTCGGCATTGCTGCTCTTTCATCACCTCACTAGCTACATCTTTTGTTACTACACTTCCAGCTGCAACAACAACGGCATTATCTCCGATTTGTACACTCAATGCTACCGCATTAGCAACCAATAAGATCGTTGTTCCTCACACGTACTGGCGTTGCGTGGCTGGTTTCAATAACACCCGCATATGTACAGATCCAGCTTTCCAACATGAGAAATTTTCAACTTCAGCACGTCCACTCAAAGATAGCATTCATATCAATCTGGCGTGTTTTCCCACTGCCCCGATGTGTCTTAGCACCCATCATAATAACCGTGCGTTATCTCCGATACCACATGTTCACAGAATTGCATCCTGGTTCGATGACATGAGCGTTAAAGCTTCGAGTTAAATCGATCATCGGTACCGCCACTATTACGTCAGATCATTTTCCACACGGTGATTTACTACAGAGCTTTGTTAGCTTCGTAAAATTCCACCCAATCAGCGAAACTGCACCAAAATAACTTTTGAGTTTCCTTCACCATAAACTTCTAATGTTTCTGGAAATTCTACTTCAGCGTTAAAATTAACGTAAAGCTTTACGGTGTTTTCTTTCTTTTAGATGTTGCTATATAAATTTAATAATCTCCTTCTGTTGATTTTCGTTTCTTTCTCCCATTATCTATGCGATTTTTCCTTTTGTATTTAATGCATATGTCCAATCTAACTTTGATATTATAGTATTTTTAATTTAAGTGGTGTACCAACCACTCTGCCTATGAATATTTCTATAAACTTCATAAGGAGGACTCAATAAAGACATCTTATGGTATAACTTTGAGTCGCTTTCTGACTTTATTATTCTATACCTGAGTCATCTCTTCTTAGAATATAATCTAGGTTCTTCAACACTGTTAAGCCACTGCAGCAGCTGTAACAGATCCTTTTATGAACATTTTACTTTAATGCTGTATGTTTAATTTCACTACCTCATCCTCACCAGCAAAAATCACTTCATGTTCGCTACCTATAGTTCCACCACGAACTGCATGAATTCCAACTCTTTTTCTTGGCGTTTCATATCTCCATGACGACCATAGACTTTATTATAATCTCCTACGTCTTTAACCGCATCTACTAACATTTTTGCAGTTCCACTAGGTGCATCAACTGTTGTGGTGTGTGTTTTTCAGCCATCTCTATATCCTATGCAGTAATGTAACTCACTCGCTTTTCACTAACTCGACTAAGACATTGCCTAGGCTGCAATTTCCCAGCGTAAACTACTCCAACATGAGCTGCTGTAGTTCATCGATTAATTCTAATTCTTCTGCAGTAGCGACCGGTTGTCGCCCTGGCCTGACGCTTCGTTTGCCCGTGCGTTTAGCATTATTCAACTAGAGATGCAGTCCCTGCGTGATGAGTAGAAAATCAATAATCCACACTCAGCAACCTTCTCTAAAACCTTTCATACATGCCGTGAAGTATAAGTTGGAAATTTCTCTCTAATACCTGCTCCTTCTCCTGCAACAATTTCCCAACCATACCATTCCTGATCCCAGTGAATTGGCATCCAGGAACCTGTCTCCCACCCCACACATGTTGAGAACAAATGGTGCTGATTCAGCCACATTTGTCGATGATTGTGCCATTACCATTAATACTGCGTGGCCTTTGGACAAACGCCACAAAACAGAAACTGTTCCTCACCACCCGCCAAACAATCGGCACATCATCAATTCTAATTTTCCCACCCACCAAGCTCTGACCGCCAAAGCATGATGATGTCACCCACAGCATCTTTATATGCCACGATTGCCTTTGTGTTGAGATACAAATGAACCCAGGCGCTCAAACTTGTCCAGTTCTCTTGTACATTATAAAGCATGATTGGTAAATCAACACTATTAGCGATTGCTTCAGTGTTCAATTAGACCTTTGTTGACTAGTTTTAATGTGTATGGTGTTACTACTAATAATGCATCTGGTCCCAATTTTTCAATCTCTTGGCTTAATCTAATTGAGTGAGCCGTATCGTTAACCCCACTACCTGCGATAACTGGTACACGTCCAGCTACCTATCAATAGCGAATTTAATAACCGCTACTTGCTCATCGTCAGGCATTGTTGAATCACCTGTAGTTCGCCACGATAATCGCGTCTGTTCCTTCACTAATTTGAAATTGATTAACTCTCCAAAGCCTCATAATCCACACTTCATCCTCGAAAATGGTGTTACTATTGCTATCTGGGCTTCCTGTATAAATTGTCATAATCTTATTCTCCTTTGTTTCTAACTTATTTTATATATTTTTAATATATGTTATGAATTAAATATCTTGTCTAATTAAATCTCTAGTCTCCACCTTACTACTAGGCGACTAGTTCCATCTTTACAAATACTACTGGTAACTTCGGTAATCTATTGTAGTTACTACTCATACTCTAGTTATGCGCTCCAGTCGATGATACTAATAGTAAGTCACCCTGCTCAGCTTTAGGTAATTTTGCATCCACATTACCAACATATCTCCAGACCACAGCATTTACCGGCAACCGCATAAGTTGTATCCGCTTCTTCATTCATCTTGTTTTGCTATCATATAGCCTCATATTTTGCCTTCTTTATACAATGCATAACGATGATTGCCCGCCATACCTCCATCAACGAACATGTGACCACGACCGGCAAAAGTCTTTCTTCTAACTCTCGACCAACACTGTATAATGTGCTACCTGCAGTTACATGTTAGACTTCTCACCAGGTTCAATAACCACCTTAGTTAGATCCTAAGCCAAAATTATCACTTTCACGTTCAACCACTCGCTGATATTCTCTTAAAAACCTCAGCAAAAGCTCTGGGCGTCTTCTCTTGAGTATAATAAACTCAGAAAACCCTCCACCCAGGTTAAGAACACTTATAGCTAAACCTAATCTTTCTTGAATCCCTTCTAGTAAAATTCCATAACCACTTACAGCTTCGATGAAAACGAAGTTTTCATCAGGAACCGAGGTGTGAATGGAATCCTTAGTTAAGAGATTGCTTTTGTTTATTAATATCTGTGATTAAACTATCAAATCGACTCCTCATCATATACTGAATAACTCAAATTTTTGAATCATCTTTTGCTGTTTTGATATATCTATGAGTATGAGCATCGATACCAGTATTAATTTTAGAAGTACATCTACAGTATTTGCACTCTCCCCACGATTTCATTAATCATTTCCACATTCATAGTCGCGTTATCTCATAAACTGATAGTTCCTACTCCAACTTCAAGAGCATATTGCAATTTTTCACGAGTTTTATTATTTTCGCAGGAAACTAAGCTCGTTTCATATCATAACCAGCTTTGTATGCCGTAAGGAATCTCACCAAGTGAAACCACATCAACACTCAAGCGCGTTCTCTCACTCGCGACTTCTTATCACCTCTAAACAACTAAAAGCTGATGCGTAAAGAATCCTCAGTAGCTGAACTCTCGAACTTTTTAAAATTATTAATAAAAGTTCTACATTGGTTCACTAACATATTTTCACCATATAAAGCATAAAGTGGTGTACCATATTGAGCTTTTTAACTCACTTTATCTAACTCCTCGAAATATTCCAGTTCGTCATTTTCTACCGTCATACCATCAAACTAATCTCATTACTTTCTCCTTCAAATAAGTTAGGAAAAATAGACTCACAAGAACAAAAGGTCCTTAGTAGTCTAGCTTATAATTCTCATCCTATCTCCTCTTGCCCTTATTATAAAAAGCTCACCATGAAGAAAAATGGGCATTTTCTAACGTGACAGTGTTATGCCTATTCGACTATAACCCCAGTGAATTTAATCACTCATGATGCTACGCTTTTAAATTAGTCATCGCGGCCTCTTTTTATAATACTTATTCATTTACGTTATAAAATATATATCACGTTTTGATTATTGTCAATAGTTTTCAGAAAATCTTTATAATATTCTATCGCACCATGTATATATATCTACAATTAATAATAGTTGTAATTAACTTTTAAAACAACATAATATACACATATTAAAAGAAGACGGCAAACTTCACTGTTTACTAAAATAACAAAAGGAAGATAAAATATGATTGACTTTTCTACGACGACTTAATAAAAATTATTAGTGACAATGACATAGCGATTATTCAATACGGAAGTGCCACATGTATGCCATGTCACTCAATAAAAACAGAATTACTACGGCAAGAAGATCACAAAGATATTCCAGCGTACTAGTATTTCACTAGAAGAAAATATGGAAATTGGCTGCACAGGATGGTATTCTTTTCAGCACCAACTGTAGAAGTATATATCGAAGGAAGACTATCTATCAGTGGCTACTTTAGCTGGATGAGATTCTAGACAAAAATAAGTGCTGTAAGTGAACAGATAAATAAAGAAAGATAAGAAATCACCGAGCTCTACAGAATTCGGGACTGTTATCTGTTATCATTGTACTATGAGTCAAATAAAATAGTAACATAAAAAGAGATGTTGATCCCACACAGTTTATTAGATTTCTAGCTTTTTATAAAGCGAATTTAGATATCAAAAACACTGCGGTTATGAACTCTCATATAATTATTTAAAATTTGAGATTTTGAATCACCTTTTATCTTTTTATTTACATAATCTTAAAAATATAAATTTTAATTCTAAATATTATAAAAAATATCTTTTCTGATGAGATTTAGAAAAGCTATAATAAAAAGTAGGCTACTTGCCCGGAAGGAGGTGTTTATATGGTTGATATATTCATCCAAATCCTTGTTGGGCTATTTGTAGGAGTTATTCTCCTATTTATAGAATATTTTTATTTCCTAAATGATAAAAACAACAAGAAGAAGTAGTCTTATTTAGGCACGACGTACATGCATCACTTCATGTATGATATATATTAGCCTACTAAAAGTGAGTATGATAATACATATAAAAAGCAACTGAACTGAGCACTTCAGTTGCTTTTCGTGTTATATGTGAATATATTCATCCAATTCCTATATACATTCTAACACACCCTTTTTCTTCTTGTCAATTCAATTTGAAGGATAGATGAGCTCCAAAAATCGTGATTTTTCTAAGAAATCGATTTTATGTCGAAGTCCCCCGCACAGTTATTAGATATCTAAAAGCTTTTATAAACAAATTTTGTTTGAGGACTATTTGCTTAGCAGTATGCTTCTCAAAATTTGGGCTGATCAGCTTTAAATTTTCCTTTTACTATATCACAAATACTTTAACGATATCTTTTCAATTTCAGTAAAGAACGGATTGCTTCTTTAGCTTCTCTAGCTCCACCTCGTCGACCTACTCGGCAGTAATGCATCATCTAATTCAGTTCCACCTTGGGCAACATATCCTCTACTAATTGATTTCTCTATAAATTTCTTAGATTGTTCTTTTTAGATTTTCTTCAGAGATAAGTTCATTTTATCTTTTGTTCTTTCTCAATCTTAGCATATTCATAGAAAAGGCTTCTAGTATATCTTCATTTTTATCAAACTTCAGTTAAGTCTGTACGATTGATAAATTCAATAATCAATTCCTCTTTTGCTCTTGTTCCAAGTGAAGAACGAATTAATCTTCTTATTTCTTCTTTTTAATGTTTCATTATTTGTACCTTGCTCTTTAGCTTTTTCAAGTATTAATGCTAAGGATATAATCAAGATTTACCTCTTCAGTTTTTTAGAAGATCAGTCGAAATTCAACATCAGAAAAGATCCATAAACGGTCCATCAGATCTATTATCGCGGTCTTTGATCATATAGCTCTTCTTTATCTTGATATACGTACTTTCGTCATCCTGTTTCAATCTCTCAGGAATTATCTTCGAAACTACTGAACTCATCTGTAGTTTCTCAAGATGTTTTTCTCTTCAAGATTTCGCCGAATAATCTCATCAAATTCTTTCTTATCTTTTTCTAGTTTGATTTCTGTTGGGTCTGGGAATTTTTCTATAATTTCTTCACATAGTTCATATACCCTTTAAATACTACTCCTGGTCTTCATCCATGAAATCCATTTATGTATTCATCATGCTTCGCTCGATAATTACATTAATGCTATTTTTCATCACCAAATACTTTAATCGCATCTTTTATGGCTTTTTCTAAGTTTTCTAAAGCAAACTATTACCGAAGGTTTCATCTTATTTAGAACCTGTCTATTCTAGAAAATGCTTGAATAAGTCCCATGATATCTTAAAGTTTTATCAACGAATAATGTATTCATAGTTGGAGCATCAGATCCAGTTAAAGAAACATACCAACAACAATTAGTAAATCTGCCTCTTTGTTTCTCACTCTACTTGATAAAATCTTTATAATAATTCTCAAATCCATTACCATCATATAGTGAAGTTAGTTTGGAAAAATGAATTATAGTCATCAACTACATTAGTTAAAGAATTGTTTTGCAGTAGTTGACATTGCTGATGACGACATACTCTCTTCTTTCAATCTCCCTGAGGCTCTTTCTTCATTTGGAGACATAACTGAATATTGTCTGCAACTTTTAGTTTTTTATCTTCAGGTAAGTTAGCCTGTTGTTTTTAAACTCTTCATAGTACATCTTCGCAGCGTCTACACTTTGCACCGCAAACATTGCATTAAATCCATTGATACGCTTATCTTTTACCGTATATTGCGTATTCGATAAGTTTTTGAATCAAACTTATCAAGAATATATTTAGTGATTTCTGAATACGCTCTGGGTGCTAAGAACATCTTTATTCTCAAGAGACTTTTTAGTTTTTCATCATCTGTTTCTTCTTCAGAACTCTTGAACTTCAGGTTAATACTGTTGTAATCAATCTTGAATTTAAGAGACTACCATCTCTAATCGCATCGGTAGTCACATAACTATGTAATTGTGCACGATAGCTACATCGAGTTGTTTTCCCATCTAATGAATTTTCTACAAAAATCGGAGTTCCTGTAAAACCAAATTGATAATAGTGCTTTAAATGAACTTTGAATATTCTTTTGAGCTAAACCAGAATTGAGGACTCATGACACTCATCATCGATAAATACGCAATGCTTTGTTATAAATTTCGTGTCCTTGTATTACTCTTTTAACAAACTCATTTAATTTTTGAATTGTTGTAACAACTATTTTATTATCTTGTTTTTCAATACTAATTTTTAATTCTTTTAATATCCTTACTTCCATTTACACTATCTTTTTGGAATTTTTGGTATTCACACATAGTTTGATAGTCTAAGTCTTTTTCTATCAACTACGAAGAATAGCTTTATCAATATAATCTAACTCAGTGAGCTAATCTTGCTGATTTGAATGATGTTAGGGTCTTACCAGATCAGTAGTATGCAGATCGATCCACCAGCTTCTACACTTCCAGCCTTTTTATTTTTCAAAACTAGAATTAATTCTCCATAGTAGTCTTTCAGTCGCATGCAGCATTTGATAAGGACGCATGATTAAAAGGACATTTCTTGAATTAAAAACACAATATTTTCGTTAAAAACCTCAAGAATAGTTCTCTTCTCAAAGAAAGTCGCTGTAAAATCTTCTAAATCAACAATAACCCTATTCTTAGCATCTGCCCATTCACAAGTAAACTCATAATTACTCTTGTCACGTTCAGTCGTATTGGCAAAGTACCTGTATATAGTTCCATTTGAGATTACAAAAATTTGAACAAACTTGATAAAGTGAATTATCTAAATTGAAACTTTCATCCTCATATCTTTGAGATCTGATTAAAAGCTACTCAATATTAACATCCACGTTTTCAATTCAATGTGAACAAGAGGTAAAATCCATTTACTAAAAATAGTCACATCGTATCTGTTTTTAGCGACAGTCACTTGATTAACTACCTGCAGGTGGTTGTTATGAATATTTTTCTTATCTATTATCTTAATATTTCTTAATCTACCGTCATCAAATATAAAATCATAAATATGATTTTCCTGAGATCTTACTGAGTCTTTTTCGATTATCCCATCATTAGGGAGCATCTAAATACTCTAGTAGAAAATCTTTTCCATTTCACTGTCACTAAATTTAATATCATTTTAACTTCTCAATTTGCACTCGAAGATTAATATATAAATCATCCATACTTCTAACATCAAGTCTTTCATATCCTTGAGAAACTAAATTTATTAATCATATTTTCTTCTAAGTTAGATTCAGTTTGATATTCTACTCTACGCTCAGAGCTTTTCAAACCTCGCTAAACTTTCATTCCACCTTGCATCTCCGCGATGGGTGAAGTCTTATATTTAAACGTTTTCTTCTGACATGCTCTCACTCCCTTCCTATTTATATTTCAAATTTTCCTCATCAATAACTCATTACCTTGGAAAGTTTAACAAACACTCTCTCCAATATTCATATTGTTGTTGGCGTTGTTCTATTTCTTTTGGTAATCCTCTTTAATATCATTTACTAGAGTATCAAACTTATCAGAATAGATACAACATGTTGTTGAACGTGCAGAGGATAGGATTTTATAATTTTTAATTTCACTATCTGAGTATAGCTGGATAGCTTGCTCCTTTTTGATTTAGTCTTTCAACATACTCTGTAGAAATCTGTTTTTACAGAAATTATAATATAGCCATTTTGCTAACAGTTCTTTATTCGCTTCTAGAACACAATATCCTTGTACTACAAACCTGATTATCTAAATAATCCGGGATTAATGCCAAACTGTTCTGGTACATTGGTCTTGTGGTTCCAAATATAATATCCTGGACTCTACAATCTGCTTGTTTAGCCTCCTACTTACTGCATGTCATTTTGTTATTAATTCTGTAGCGCAATTCTTTTTATTCCCTGTATTAACTGAAGATAAACTCTATGTAACGTACTCCTTTATCCATTGCTTTCCAATTAATGTATCTACTGTTATGTTAATAATTTCTTCAACTCTATCTTATCTTCTATATCTACTTCAACTATATTAGAAACTTCTGTATATATATCATAGTACTATTAGTTACTACTGCTGTGCGTGCATTGCGTGCGTACGTGCGTGCGTATCATCATTCTACATCGAATGTCATCAAGAGTCTCGATACTATTCATATTGTTTCATGGCGTTGTTCGATTTCTTTAGGTATCAACTCCTTTTGTGTATCTGACGGCAATATTTGAAACTTATCCAATACTTTCACTATTTTATTTTGAAGTGAAAGGAGTCGAATCTTCAATTTATTTAAAAGTTGACTGTGTCAAACCTCGGTCTTGTCGAATTATCACTTAATTTATTTAAATCATAGTGTTCTATAAAATAATAAAAATACTTGCAGTATCAATTTGCTTCCATCAATTTCAGTATGAAAATCGTATCAACATTTCCAAAATGGCTTATCTAAATAAAATACATTATCTATTGATCCTTTTTCTCCGAAAATTCGACAGTCAGTTTATCATAAGAATACTTATCAACAAATACATTTCTCCTCCGCTACCGTGTAAACGTGATATTCTCTCTTGACCTAATCTCTTTTCCAATCTGCATAGTAACAACTTCTTCTGAATTGAACTCATATTTAATCTTTCTATCCTCTTCCATTTCCTTGGATTACTTTAGCCAAAATATTCTTCACCTATCAATCACTTTCTCTATAATAAGTATATTGTCTAGTACGTGACTGAAGTTCCACTAGTTCATAATGTATTGTGAATTTGTCAGATATTTTTACTATTCTTTCTTGAATTTCTAGTATGGAATTGGGATATCAAATAATAGTCTTCTGAACTTAAGATTGAGGTTGTGCGCTCTCCCAGTAGCTAATGAAAATAATTCGCTTTCATATTATATAAAAGATGAAATACAAAATTTTTCTTTTTACTCTTCTACTCATCAGGGATAAACTTCTACCGCTTCGATTTAAAATAACGCTATTCTATCCTCCTTTCTGATATCATCTTTGTTGGACATACATACATAAAATATTATTCATCTCTGACTTTATGACCCTATCTAATTCAGGATGTCATCTAGATTTTTATATACTTCGAAATCATCAAATGTCATTTCCCTGAATTAATAGTATATTTTATTACCAGCTTCTCCACTTTTGAGAGAATAAACTGCTTTTTAAATGTGAATCCATTAATATCTCACACACTTCCCCTAACTTCTTCCTCTACTTTTTCATTCTTAAGTAATTCTAATATGTTCGTCATCTCTTTTCCTCCTTTCTTTTGCTATTTTTCTATGTTTTTATTTCTTCTAGATAATCTTGTTCTACTGGTGTTAAAAGTGTGTTCTGAATACTATATTCTTCTTCCACTCTTTCTTCCATTTGCTTTCGCGATATACTACCTGCATTTTCTAATACATCTTCACCTGTTGCTCGTAGAATATTATCTACATGTTTTATCCAATCTATCATTGTCATAGCTACTTCATCGTTCTGCTTGTCTTTCCTGCAAAAGTCTAAAATATCCAGATACAAGTTGATTTTAAACTACGTAATTCTTTTTCGCTTAAATAGTTTTTAGCTGTTTTAGCTTCTGATAATGTTGGTAATTCTCCTTTAAAAGGTAGTTAGTCCCATAAATTCTTTATCACTATCTACTCTATCATATATTAACTCACTTGCCGTATGATGATGTATTGCGTAATGCATTTTATTTTGAACAGTAGCAAAAGAATTTCTTCGCTTCATCACTTTTTCTTATCATAGTCTATTGATGTTGAAAAACAACTCCAACACTTGGCGATAAAATATTTTTTCACTAGAACGAGATATCACGAATACGATCTAAAAAGGTTCTTTTGAAGTAGCTACCACCACCAAAAGTTTTTAAGACGATCATCATCCATGAAACCTTTAATTAGATATTCTTTTAAAACTGTAGATGCATATTTTCTAAATTGTACTCCACGTGGAGAACGCACGCGATAACCAACAGCAAGAATCATATCAAGGTTATAAAAAGCAATATTTCTTTCTCTATTTTCCCTTTTTCCTTCTTTTTGTGAACTGTCAACTGATAGTTGACAGTTGAAACTTCACTAAGTTCATCATCTTCAAATATAGCTTTTTATATGCTTGCAATGTTCTGTTTCGTTGTTTGAAAAAGTTCTGCTATTTTGTAGTTGATTGACCAAACTGTACCGTCTTCTAACTAAGATTTATTTTTGACTTTTCCATCTTCAGTATTATAAATAATTATTTTGTTATTCATCACTCTTAGCTCCTAACTACCTCATCTATAGAAACTCGTAATTCATCTATTTTCTTCACAGTTTCAGCAATCTCTTTATTTAATACTTTGATGTCAATTTTTCTCTAGTGTCTTCTTTTTCAACATACGTTGATACTGATAAATTATAATCATTTTCCTCTCTATTTCACTATTATCTCACATAACGTGAGAAAATATTCAACATCTGCTCTATTTCTAAACTCTTCAATGATGTTATCTATATTTTTCTTCTAATATATTATTGTTTGTTTCTTTTTTTGAATTCTTTAGATGCATCAATAAATAATGTTTTATTCTCTGTTTTTATTTTTCGCTAATACTAATACACATGTAGCAATCGACGTTCCAAAGAATAAATTCTCAGGAGTTGAATAACACAATCTACAAAGTTATTATCTACTAAATATTTTCTAATAGTTCTTTCTGCACCTTTCTGTAGAAAAATTCCGGGAAACATACTATAGCTGCACGCCCTTTACTTGATAAATAGCTAAGTGAATGCATAATAAAACGCATAGTCCGCATATGATTTAGGGTGCAAGTTTTACCAGCAGGTGCGAAACGTTCATCGTTAATTAATGTTGGATCAGCATCACCTATCCATTTTATAGAATACGGTGGGTTTTGATACTATAGCATCGAACGGTCTCTCTTCTCCATGATAAGGATTTAATAGTGTATCTCCTCGTTTAATAGAAAAAAATCATTATAGTTTATATTGTGTAAGAACATGTTCATTCGTGCTAAGTTATAGTTAGTCATATTTATTTCTTGACCATAATAACCTTCTTCTATTTCTACCCCTTTGAATTTTTCTCATTTGTAATAGTAACGAGCCGCTCCCACATGTCGGGTCATAAACTTTATTAATTTTATCTTTTCCATCTACTACTATTTTTAGCTAACAATCTTGACACTGTTTGAGGAGTGAAAAATTCTCCACTAGATTTTTCCTGCATTAGATGCATAATTAGAAATTAAATATTCATAGGCATCTCCGAAAGCATCAATGTGATTGTCTTCAAAATTTCCAAAAATTAAGTTCACTAATACCTACTAAAATACTAGTTAATTTCATATTTTTTCTGGTACAGATTCTCCTAAACGATCACTAGTTAGATCTACATCTCTAAATAATCCTTTGAAATCTTCTTCTAGATTCACTTCCAATAGCACTTGCTTCTATTTCTTTAAAAATTGTATCCAGTTTAACATTTAGGTTATCTTCTTTGGCAGCATTCTTTACAATATTTTTCAAAAAGCTGACTTGGTAGAATGAAAAATCCTTTTTTTCTTCAACAGTTCCTGATTTTAAAAATATTTTAATGCTTCATCATCACTTATATCAGCATAATTAAAATCTACATCTCCAGCTTCACGCTCAGCTTTATTAAAATAATCTCTCATATTTTCTGAGATGAATCTATAGAATAGTATACCTAATATATACTGTTTAAAAATCCCAACCATCTACTGCACCTCGCACATCATCAGCAATCGCCCAGATTTTTTTCTATGTAATTCAGCACGTTGTATTGTTTCGTAATTTTCTCTTTACACTATTTCCCATTTTTCATCTCCTAATTTCTTATATTATCCTTACCATTATAACACATAAAGTGTACATAAAAAAGACACGTATGGATTATATACGCGTAAAATAAAAAGAGATGTCGCCCACCCTCCATAAAAACGGGGGAGGAGGATAGACATCTCTCATTAGTTCCATTATACTGCAAAAATTATAATACAATAAACCTTATTTCAAAAATACTTACTCCACAACAAACCTACTTGCTAGTTTGTATACTTGTTTGATTTCCTTAGTTTCTAATTTCCAAGTTTTTAATTCTTCTTTTATCAACTCTGGGAATTTTCTACTAATATCCCTTAGTGCATTTCCTACTGATTTTCTTACATATTCACTAGCATCTTCTTTTAATGCTGCTATTCTTTTTATTGCTTCTTGCGGTTTTCTTTTGAAATATGGTCTACTAGTCCATATCCTTAATCCTTCTGTGACAGCCCTTCTTGTATTCGGATTATTAGACCTTAGCCACTCATCAATTACAGAGATTGAATTTTCATAACCTTTACTTTTACAGTATTCATCAAATGCTTTCGCAAGTACCTCTTGTACTCTCCAATTATCATCTTTAGATACTTCATCCCTCATAAAAAGTTAGAATTTCGCTATCATCTGATAAATATCCGAAAAGAAACACACCGTACATTCTAACTTGGTATACTTTTTGATTCGTATGATAAGAAAAGCCAACTTCTAATGGAAGCTCTATCGTTATTTTTATAATCAGCCAAGGCTCTCTTCTCTTCTTCCTTAAATCCGCTCTTTATTAGAGAAAATTCTTGTTCTAGGCTTTTAATAAATTCGTTCATACTTAGACATACCTCTTTAATTTCCTTCTAATTCCTTTTAAAATCTGTCCATCTTTTTGTTTTTCCAATGTGTTAATCCATTAGCATTAGTCCCCAATACAAATGCTGCAGCATAAGATGCACTTGTAAATAATTGATTTTTCTTTTTAGAATTCCATCTTTTATTATCCCAGAGTTGATTAATTGAACACGTAATTCTTTAATTAATTTAGGCATAGTTTTTAAATCTTCTAAAGAAATCATACTTCCTTTTAAAACCACAAATCCCTCATTCGTTCTTTTACATTTTTGCTTCAATTTGAAGATTACTCTTTCTGATTTTTTCTACTTAAGAATAATAGTTCTTCATCTTTACAACTTCCTTCAAGTGTATCTTTGTTTAAAGTCGGATGAATAATTTGTGTCCTAATGTACCTATTATCATTTCACTATTAGAAAGAATTTCAATTAACTCAGATTCTTTTTTTCTTCTGTAACATTTCCTATATTCGGTTCATTTTGATTTTTTTCAATATATATCTTTTGAGAATTTAATTTTTTTCTGCAAATTTATTTTCAAGATAATTTAATTCTGTAGGTCCAAAAGATATTAGTATCAGTTGTTAAAACTATCACTTCATTAAAGAAATCCATTTTCTCATCTTTTGGTATGCTCTAATAATCTTAGTAATAGAGCCTCTCCATTTTTTTCTATTTCCAGCTTGACCTACGTAAACTAGATTCTTATCTTCCTTATCACTTTTACCTATTAAAAAAATATATTCCACTATACTTTTAAATGTTGTCTCTGTTTAATCAATTCTGAATTTAGTTTTTGTCCTTGGAATTTTGTAAATAACCCCTGTCCAATTAGATAATGTACATTTAATAGAACTTGTTACATCACCTTCCATCAAAAACATATTAATATTTTTCCTCTTGTCATAGTCTCAACTCCTTTACTAAATATAACTGCTTTTTAAAAAAGCATATAGAATGTTAGACACTCTATATGCTTAAGGATGATTTTGCTAAAATTAGTTGTTAGCTTTTAAGAAATCAACAGTTTTTTGGATTACTAACTCACCACGTAAGTCTTCAACACTAATACGTTGTTTGATTCCTTCTTCAGTCATATTGTACATAGTAGCAAGTTCTTTAACTTCTGCATCGATGTCAGCTTCTGTTACTTCAACTTTTTTTCTACTTCAGCGATTTCACCTAGTACGAATGAAGTTTTTGATTTTGTTTTTCAGCGTCTGATTTCATTTCTGCTTTAAGATCAGCTTCACCTTTTCCAGTGAATTGCTCATATAAGTCGAATGATAATCCTTGACGAGATAAGTTTCCAGTGAATTGTTCGAACATAGAGTTAACTTCTTGTTCTACTAATTTTTCTGGTACAGAAACTTTTGCATTTTCTACAGCTGTAGAAATTACTTTATCAGAGTAAGATTTTTTTCTGCTAAGTTTTCTTTTTTTCTAATTTGATTTCTTCTTTTAATTTTTTTCTTTGTATTCAGCTACAGTTGAAGCTGCTTCTTTTAGAAAAATTCTTTAACGAATTCGTCAGTTAATTCTGGTAAAACTTTTTTTCTTTTACGTCGTGAACTGTAACTTCGAATCTAGCTGCTTTACCAGCAAGATCAGCTACTTGGTAGTTTTTTCTGGGAATGTTACGTTAACTTCTGTGTCAACTGGTGCAACTTTTCCTTCTAATTGTTCTTCGAATCCGGGATGAAATGAACCTGAACCTAATTCTAATTCGTATCCTTTAGCTTCTCCACCTTCAAAAGCTTCGTCTCCGATGAATCCTTTAAAGTCGATAACTACGATATCACCTTTTTTAGATTCTCCTTCTTTGATTTGCCATTCAGCTTGACGGCTTAATAAGCTATCTAATCTTTTCTTCTACATCAGCATCAGTTACTTCTACTGAGTCTTTTTTTCTAATCCAAGGTTTTTGTATTCACCTAATTCAACGTTTGGTTTAACAGTAACAACTGCTTCGAATTTAACACCTTCTTCTTTGCTGATTTCTTTTAACATCGATATCAGGCATAGCTAATGGTGAAACTTCTAATTCATCGATAGCTTTTGTATAAGCTGCTGGTAATACGAAATCTACTGCATCTTGGAATAATGCTTCTTCACCGTACATTTTGTTGAATACGGCTCTTGGTAATTTACCTTTTTCTGAATCCAGGTGCGTTAACACGTTTAACTGCACGTTTGAATGCTTGATCTAATCCTTTTCGCAAATTCTTCTTTTTGTTGCTGAAAAAAAGCGATAACTACTTTTTCCATCTTCTTTTATTTAAAATTTGTGACATTTATTTTTTCCTCCAAAAAAATACTTTTAAGTATCATCAAAAAAATGTTAGTATAAAAATACTAAAAACTCTTGATTAATTATATAGTAAATAGCGTAAAAAGTCAATCGTTACACATTCAAATTATTGTTTTTTAAGAGTAAAGTTAAATAGTTTCAAAAATTATTTAACCCACTCTCATTTAATAATAAATTTCAAAAAAATTGTAATACTTCTATACTTTTTTATCTACCAATTAGTTGTTTACTAAATTCTTTTATCAATTTATCATTTTCTCTGTAATTAGGATAGTATTTTCCTAACAATGTATAAAATCTTGGTGTGATGGTTTGTTTCTAACAAGTGAGTAAGTTCGTGAACAATAGTATGTTCCAAACACTCTATTGGATACTTTTACAAGTTCATAGTTTATCCAGATTCTTTTTCGCTTCGATATTACATGTTCCCCAACGTGTTTTCATCTTTTTAATTCTAAGTTGTTCAGCATGAACATTCATAATCTTCTCATACTTACTAAGAAACTTCAAACATTTATTATAAAACAACCTTTCTAAGTTCCCTCATTACTATTTGTTCTCTATCTTGGTATTTATCTTTAACACTTAGAATTAACTTATCATTAGAAAGAGTTACCTTATTTTTATCTCCCAGTCTAACTTCTAAAGTCAATTCTTTTCCCGAAAAACATAATGTTTTTTTCACCTGTTACATAGTTTTTTAACAGTATGACCATTCTTCAAGATATTAGTTTCTTCTAAGTTTTATCTCATCTATATTTTTCTTGAACAAGTTTTTTTATGATATAGTTAGGTGTTCTTGGAGGGGCACTTACTACTACATCAGCATTTTTTTCTCAACTTTTAAATAGATGTTTTTCATTTTTCTTCTGTATTTAATAGTGACGATTAAATCATCTACAGTTATTACTCTTTGCATACTACCCCTCCTCTATATTTTATTATTTTAACTCACAACCTACTAATGCAGTACCAACTCTTATATGAGTTGCAGCTTCTTCAATTGCAATTTTATAGTCGTTACTCATACCCATAGATAAAAACTCACATGGTGCATATGGTAAATTCAACCCTTTTACTTCATCACGTAACTGTCTTAATTTTCTAAAGCAATTACGTAGTATTTCTTCATCTTCAACAAAAGGTGCCATAGTCATAAGTCCGACAACTTTTATTTTTGAATATTGTTCCAATGATTTAATAAAATCAATGGCTTCTTCTGAAGTTAAACCATGTTTACTCTCCTCTCCAGAAACATTCACCTGTACGAAACATTTAATTTCTTTTTCTGCACGTTTTTCGATTTCTTTGGCTAAACTATCTCTATCTAATGCGTGAAAGTAATCAACCTCATTAATTACATCACGTACTTTTCGTGTTTGTAAACTTCCGATTAGATGCCAAGTCTTATCAGAATATTTACCCTTTCTTTCAACATAATTTTGTGGACGATTTTCAGCAAAATCAGTAATTCCAGCTCTCTATCGCCTCTTCAACTCTAGTATCAGTAACATATTTAGTTACCGCTATTAACTTCACTTCATCAGCATTTCTTCCTACTTGTTTACAAGTTTCCGCTATTTTTCTTGTTATTGTCTCAAAATTTTCTCTAACGTTCATTTTCTCTCCTACTTATTTTCTTTAAACTCTTTCTAATTTTTATTATAACATGATGCTTATTATTTTTGTTATAAATTAAATGAAACTAATGAAAAATCCGAAGAAACTGAATTCTCGGAAACTATAATTCACTCTTATATTTTTTTCTGAATTTCGTATTAATATTATTCTTATCCCTAAGAAGGAGTATATTATACAACTAATAAACAATATACCTAAACTGAAAAAGATTAATAATAGAATACTATATACTAAAAAAACAGAAAAGCTACTATGTTATGGTGTATTCCCTTTTTTAAAAATAACAAAACAGTAACAATAAAAAAATAGTAACTACTAAACAGTAGCAAAAGTATAACCAAGATAAGTTGTCCCATAACTTGGAAAGATATAAATGCAAATCTTTTGTAGATACATTTTGCACTATCTTGTGTTAATGTTTGTCTGTTCACGGATCTGATCAACAATTTCGAGTTCTTAAATACTCATTTCCAACATAGTTTCTTTAAAACTATTTGATCATTCCACCTATAAATACTATGTATACGATATAAACTATACTAGAGATAAGTAATAAGTATTTTCTCTACTTTATCAAAACTTCATCTTCTACTTTTTCACCTTTTATCCTTACACTTTTGAACAAGTTCCATAAAATGATAATGAGTTATCTTGAACTTCAAATGAGTACTCTTTTTTTCATATATTCTATTAAGTTTATTAAATAAAGGATTTGAAACTTTCTCAATAGTATTACACTTTAGTACAAATTAAAGTGATGGTGTAGTTCATCGTCAACAGATTGTCTTAAATGATATTTAGAAACACCATTACTAAAATGATATTTTTTTCTAAGATTTTTCAATTCATAGAAAATATCTAAATGTTCTATATACTGTTGCAATACCTATATCAGGGTGTTTTTTCTTTTTAAAAATAAAAGTATAACTCCTCTGCACTAAGGTGCTAGTTCACTGATTTTCCACTAAATATTTCTACAATTTTTTCCCTTTGAGGTGTTAATTTATATGGTAGATTTCTGAATAATTTCTATTATATCATTATATATACTCATATACTATTTTCGTGCCTTTCCTATTTTTTTAAATACATAATGCTAACATTGTTTTACTATCAGTAATAGTATTATCATCTAAATAGTTTTCAATGCATCTTCTACTTTTGTATTTTTTCGTAAATTAATAAACTCATCATCATCTGGGTTTTGTTCACCAGCATATTCTAAACTATCAACATAGAAATATAGTAATAACTTCTGAACTATATCCTAATGCTACATGAACATCACAAAAGTTTTTGTTAGTTGATCTTCTGTCAACCCTCATATCCAGTTTCTTCTTTGTAATTCTCTTATAGCTGATAATTTTTTTATTATCTTCTCCTGGTTCTAACTTACCTGCAGGTATTTCTAAAGTTACCTGCTCTATCGCTTTTCTATATTGCTCAACTAAAAATAACTTCATCTTTCTTTAGTAATAGCTAATACAGCCACTGCACCGCGATGATTTAATCTAGTTCACGAGTTGATGTTTCCACCCGTTTGGTAAACTAACCGTATGTACTTTCTACATCAAGAACTTTACCCTTTAAATATTTCTTTAACTTCTATTGTTTTTTTCTTCTAAATCTCTTCTCATAATTGGCTCTCCAAATTACAAAATTTATATTTATCAAAATCATGTGCTATATATACACTCAGATGATGATGTATATCTTTCTATAACTTCATCTTCTGATACTTTTATCATATCTAGCACTTATATGTGTTAAAAAAATACATTTTTTTGTGCCTTACTATTTCTTAACATTTTTATGTATATCTGTGATACATAAATGATAGTTTTTTTCTAGCATGTGACTCTTCATCAGTAGCACTCAAGTAAGTACACTCTGTAATAATTATATCACTATTTTTTTACAATATCATCTAATTCCTTCAAAGTACTTAGTATCAGGTATAACAGCTATTTCTTTTACCTGGTTTATCTTCAGATAGAAAAATCACTTGAATTATATATCTTTCCCGTTATACTCAAACTGATCTTCTTCCTTTTATTTTTTTATAAAAATGGCCCTGGTTTTATCCCTAACTCTCATTAATTTTTCAGCATTAAGACTACCCTTTTTTTGTTTTTTTAAAAAAAACTATTTTTATAACCAAAACACTCAATATTATGCATTAATGGATACGCATAAACCTCAACAGTTTTACTATCTATTATACACGCTTCCTCAGAAATTTCAATGTATTTAATGCTGTAAGTAAAGTGAACAAAATGTGAACTTCAAATTTTTGTTCTATAAAATTCTTTTATTCCCTTTCTGGACCATATATAATAACTTTCAGATTCTTTCTTATCTAATAAAAAAACTTCTAGATGATAAAAATCCTATAAGCCCCAAAACATGATCAGCATGAAGATGACTTATAAAATATTCTTTTGTTTATTTTTTTGTAGGTTTTTATATTTGTTTTTTAAAATCTGATGTTGCGTTGCTTCACCGCAGTCGAAACATCCAGCATTCTTTTAATTCTTGCATAAAATCAAAAACAAAAGCTTTGGGTATTTCTAAATTTTTGCAGGAAGCCCAGCTCCTGTACCTAAAAAAATTGTACTTCCATTTATAGTCCTCTACATAATTATTCTATCTTTTTATAACTTAACTACAAAAAAATTTGTGCATCTTGTAAGCAAGTTATCACATGCTGCTACTCCCTGCAGGAATTTCAAGCAACTCAAATTCGTTTACTATTTCAACTTGTTCCTCATATGCAAACTGTAATTTTTCCCACTTATATTTAATAATAAAATAGTTTTCTATCATTGCTATATGAATCAGTTTGATTCCCTGTTTTTAAATTCATATGTACTACTTGATATTTCTCATTTTCTAATACGATTCCACCTAATAAAGCATTTTTGTCTAATTTTATTTTTTTCATGTTATTATCTTCCTTTACGTTTATATAATCCATCTTCTTCAATCATTATTATTTTGTTTTTAAATAGTCTCCCTACGGCACGTTTAAAACTACCTTTACTCATTCCAAAAACTGCTTTAATATCTTCTGGAGATGATTTATCTGTAAATTCACAATAACCATTATTTTCAATATAGTCTAGTATAGCCTGTCCATCTGCATCCATTCTTTCATGGGCACGTGGTAAAAATGAACCATTAATTTCTCCGTTATCTTTAATCCCAATTACTCTTAATGTAACTTTTTCTCCTAAACGAGGTTCAGTATTTCTTTCGCTCTCATGAACGAAAATCTTATACCCATCTTTTGATAGTAGAAAAGTTCCTACTCTCATCAATCTATAAGGATATGCCTCTATATCTTTATTTTTCATATTCTTTTCAGCTTTAGAATAAAGTGATGCAACTACTGTTTCAGTAGCTAGACGCGCAAATAATTGACCACTATAATCACGACGTAATGTAATAAATAGCTCATCACCTTCTTTTGGCCAAACACTTCTTACTTTTGGTAAAGTCTTCACCTAATAACGGAATTTCTCGTGAGAAACCTATATCTAATCCTACTCTATCTTCTTCTACTTTAACAACCTTGCTAAACGCATATTCACCGTATGTAACTTCTGGAATATTAGGTGTAGCAAATAACTTTCCACTTCTCGATGGATAAACAAACATCGAGTATTCTTCACCAATTTCAAAGTCATCCAAACTATCTACGTCTGATTCATTACAACTTATCTCTTCGTCATTTGGTCCTTTAAATACAAGAGAAGAACTCTTTTTCTCTATTAATTCTAAAAAATGAATCTCTCCAGTAATAAATATATTTTTCTTTTTTTCCATGTAATACCTCTTTTTTTCTATTAATTTAGCTTTCGCTATTATTAATTCTCATAAAAAAAAGGTTGATAACCTAATATCAACCTTTAAGCTCTCAGTAAAAAGCAGTATCAGGACATACTTACTTAACCATATTCTTTATTTGTTTTTAATTGATTTACTCTTATTTCTTTAGGAAGAAACCTTCTTATTTCGTCTTCATTATATCCTACTTGTAATCTCTTATCATCTACGATGATAGGTCTTCTCAGCATTCCTGGGTTATCTTGAATAACTTTTATACAGTTGTTGTATTGACATACTCTCTATATCAAGATTCAATTTTTTTGAAATGTTTTTGATCTAAAAGAAATAATATCTTCTGTTCCGTGCTCTGTAATAGATAAGATGTTTTTAATCTCATCTGTAGTTAGAGCTTCTGAAAAAAATATTTCTTTCAACAAATTCTATATCATTTTCAATTAGCCAAGCTTTTGCTTTCCTACAAGAAGTACAACTAGGCGATGTAAACAATGTAACAACCACCAGCACTCACACTCCTCTATAAAAATAACATTAATATTTTTATAATTCTATATACTACTTTATTATACTACATATATCCTCCTTTGGCAATATCATATTGAAGAAATATTTTAAATTAAAAACCAAGGACCTCTATATCTTTTTTATATTCTATCCCAATAAAAAACGTTAATAAAATAGAAATTATCAATATTTTTTAAACACATGTAGTTTTTATTATATTACATGTTTTTCGATTATAATGTATATTTTTTCTATAACTTACCCATCCTAATTATCTACTTTGTACTTCACTAAAAATTGACAAAATATGCATTATTATGTTATCATAATCTTATGCCAGCATGGCGGAATTGGCAGACGCACTGGACTCAAAATCCAGCGATGGCAACATCGTGCCGGTTCGACCCCGGCTGCTGGTATAGATTGAAAGACAAGGTTTTCGGACCTTGTCTTTTTTTATTTGATTGTTGAATTTGTAACGCTGAGTTACTTAAAATTACTAATTTTATAACAGATCATCTAATTTATCCGCTAATTTTTGTTGCTTGCTTGGATACAAATGTGAGTAAGTATCTATTGTTGTAGTTATAGATGCATGGCCTAATCTTTCTTTTACGACAAGATAATCTTCTCCTTGATTTATTAGTAGGGAAGCATGTGAATGCCTGAAGTCATGAATTCTTATCTTTTTTAAAGAACCATCTCTTTGCAATATTTTTTTATATTGTTTTTCGATTGAATCTTTAGTTATTGTAATCGGGCTATTTTGAAATATCTGTAGATCATCTAGGTTGGTTGTAAATTCTTTCAATCTTTCATGCTGTATTTGTTTCCACTCTTCTAGTGTCTCTACTAGTTTGGTATTCATGATGATTCTTCGAGTTCCAGCCTTTGTCTTTGTGCTACTAATGTGTTCTTCACCTTTTTTGACGTATACTGATTTACTTACATGGATTGTATTTGTTGAAAACTCTATGTCCTTCCACGTTAGAGCAAGAGCTTCTCCCAGTCTTAGACCAGTAAAAAATAGAACTGTGAATAGTAATTTTATATTGTATTCTTCGTTGCTAAATAGTGTTAAGAAGTGCTTAAATTCTTTTACTGTCCAGAAATTTAATTTTGCTTTTTCTATTGGTAATTTTTTCAGTAATCCTACGGGATGTTCCTTGTAAAATCCCTTTCTTAATCCAACATCCATAATTTTTCTTTAGTAAAATTATAATTTTATTAATAGTATTTGGACTTAGCTTCTTTTCTGAGTTTTGAGCATTTTTATCTCTTAGATGTTCTCTGAATTGATAGATATCTTCATAAGTTAATTTAGCTACATCATCAACTTTTTCAAAATAGTTTTTTATATGCCTGTTATAGTTGTTTTCTTGTGTATCTATATAGCTTTGTTTTCTGTTGTTTATTTTATCCTCTTCTTTTAAGAGATCATAAAGGATATCAATTGATATTTTTGAGTTGAAACTTTTTTGATTTTCAGAGAGGTTAAAAACTCTCAGAAAATCAAAAAAGTTAACTCAAGTACAAATATCGGAATTAATTGGAGTTCAACAAGGGACATATTCTCGGTGGGAGAATGGAACGTTAGAACCAGGATTAGAATTCGTTGTGAAATTGGCAAATATCTTTGGGACTACTACAGATTATTTGCTGGGACAAAAACCTTATTCAATTATCAGTAGTTTACCTCTAGAACAATTAGATCTTACCAATATTGCAAACTTTTCAAAGGATGAGTTTGATATTTTGAAACATTCAATAGCAGTTTCGGTGGCAAGAAATAAAATAAAGGCAACAGAACTAAAAGATAGAGTTATAGAAAAAAATCAGTTGTCAGAAAAAGATGCAGAACTTTTGAATAAGATTTTTGAAGAAGTTAAAACTTATTGGGAAAATTAGGAGGACGCTAGTCTTCAAAATTCCCTCCCAAAATGTGTCCAAAATATTGACAGAATTCTAGCTTTTCATTATAGTTCTTATGGAACTTTTTTTCTACAACAAAATAGGCTCCATAATATCCATAGGGGATTTACCCACTACAAATAGTATAGAGCCGGTTTTATTAATGTCCTGCATTTCCTAATAAGTTAACCATGACAACACCAATGATAATCAAAATTAAACCGATAATGCTATAAACATTTAGTGTTTCTTTGAAAATCATTACTGCGATAGAGGCTATCAAAACTAAACCGACAGCTGACCATGTTGCATAAGCTATTCCTACAGGAATTTTTTGCATTGCTAGTGATAAGAAATAGAAACAAACGCCATAGCTAAGTAGGGCAGAAACGGTTGGAATAGGCTTTGTAAAACCGTCTGATAATTTCAAAAGGTTAGTTCCCAATATCTCTCCTACAATGGCGATAAAAAGATAAAAGTATGACATGTCTTTAACCTCCTATATGTCATGTTTTTGCTCTAAGAGCTATTATAGCTATCCGTTTTTTATAAATCTTGGCACAAGTCATGAGAATTTGTAGTAAAACTGTGGCAGACACTTTTTCAGAACCAATAGCTGATAAGTTTAGTATATCATAAAATAAATTTTAAAAAAAGTCTTGATTTATTTCAATGTCTTGCGTGGTCTCGATTTTACTGGTAAAATTACTTTTAAGAACTTTAAAAAAGAGGTTTCTATATTTGACAAAACAATGACTTGTTGTCCCGAATGTGGGCATCCTTTGGAGAAAAAATTTTTAAAAGATGAGGGAGATATTCCTTATTGTTCACAATGTGCGAGTTTTCGTTTTCCAGTCTTTAATACAGCAATTAGTGCGATTTTATTTAATGAAAAACATGATAAGATTCTCTTGATTAAGCAATATGACATGGCTGAGCATATTTTGCTAGCTGGTTATGTGTCTAATGATATTCACAACCAATTTCTACAATCATTAAAGGCAATTAATTTAGCCTCTCTTATTACGGATATGGGTAATAAAATTGCACAAAACTAGTCCAAAACTCTTTTTAATAAGGAGTATACTTTCTAGCATTTTATAGTTACTAAAAAGTATCTAAACTTTGGAAGTGATACTAAGTTTTAAAAAATATTATGGAAAAAAAGCTTATAAAATCAATATTTCTGAGATTTAAAACTAATAATATTAGACTCAAAATCCAGCGATGGCAACATCGTGCCGGTTCGACCCCGGCTGCTGGTATAATGATTAAGACAAGGTTTTTAAGCCTTGTCTTTTTTTATATAAATACCTAATTATTAATAACTACCACCCTCTAAGAATTTAAAAATCAATAGCTTTTTGATATTTTTTTCTTTTCTCTTTATATCTTTTTCAGTAACTTTCGCTAATCTTGTTAAGTCTGAATTATGACGTAAGTCTGCTAATTTCACTGCTCTAGCAAGTTTATTTTTCTTTACTGAATTTAAATAACTTTGATAGTCTTCTCCCTCTTTTTAGTTATAATATCAACTGCTTCTATAACTTCTTTAGAAAAGCCATACTCACCCAAATCTTCTAATGTTAGTTCTGTATCTTCAATAACATCATGAAGATATGCTACTGCTTTTTCTTCATCTGTTTTTACAAAACTAGCCACCTTTTCAGGATGTTTTTATATAATCTTCTCCAGCTTTATCGACTTGTCCTAAGTGGGCTTTTTAGCTATTTCATAGGCTCTTTCACTTTGAGATTGTTTCATATTTTTATTATATACTTACCTATTTTGTTAGTCAATATTAAGCCTGATACTTATCCCGTTACTTCTTCTAACGAAAAAAGTTCACCTTTAGAAATAATTTTTAATTTAAAAATAACATTTTTTCTGTTGAATAATTTTTTTAAACCTGTTATAATGATAAAATATTATTTTAGGAGAGAAGCCATGAATAACTCAATTTTTGATAAATTAAAACATGCTGAACAGGGCGCTAAACTTAGTATTTTATCATATTTGCTACTTACAGTATTAAAACTTGGCGCTGGTATATTCTTTAAATCATCAGCACTTGTTGCCGATGGTATTAACAATGCTACCGATGTAATTTCATCAGTTTGTGTTCTTATCGGTTTGAAAATTTCTAGAAAACCAGCAGATGAAGATCACCTTTATGGTCACTTTAGAGCCGAGCTTATATCTACATTAATAGCTTCATTTATTATGCTATACGCTGGAATTGAAGTAGTAATGTACGCAGTAAAAAAAATTATCTCAGGAACGATTGAACAACCTAGCATACTATCAGCAGTTGTAGCATTTATAGCTAGTGTAATTATGCTTGGTGTATATTTCTATAATATTCGTCTTGCTAAAATTGGTAGCAAGTCACTTAAAGGCTGCTGCACTTGATAATCTCAGTGATGCACTTGTTTCTATAGGAACATTAATAGGAATTATTGCTACATATATAGGTATTCCAATAGCTGATTCAGCAGTCGCAATTATAGTCGGATTACTTATTATTTACACATCCGTTAGCATCTTCAAAGAATCTACACATGTTCTTACCGATGGTGTTGATACTGAAGTGATAGACAAGGTTAATGATATTGTAACTGACATCAACGGTGTAACTTCTATAGTAGATACGAAAGGTAGAACTCATGAGCTTATTATACTTTTATCGATATTACGGTTACCGTTGATCCTTCTTTAAATGTTAAACAGAGTCACGATATTACTGTTAATATTGAAAAAGCACTCTCTAAAGAAATTCTATTATTGTGAAACTTTAGTACACTTAGAACCACATGGCATTCCATGTCACACATATTAAATATATTTTTGATGAAATTATACACCTTATAACAGCCGTTATTTACTGTATAATTTCATCTTTTTCTATTATTCCTACGTTTGACAAAAACTAATACTAAAAGTATAATTATTGTACATAAAAGTATTTTTAGTCTTAGTTATTTTTTTAATTAAATAGCTTAAAAATAATACTTAAATAAAAATTGAGTTTTTAAATTTATGACACACGCAAAAAGCAATATTCTTCGGTGAACATGCCGTCGTTTATGGATATAAAGGAATAACTATTCCTCTTCCACAGATGAACGTCGAAGTTACATTAGAAGACACAGAGACAATTCAACAACGTGATGAAATTTTAAGTTTTATCGCTGATACATGTGGAATTGATAAAAAAACAAAAATTAATATAACTAGCACTATTCCAGTTGGACGTGGGCTAGGGGTCTTCTGCTGCGCTAAAGTATCGCTTTATTGCACGTGCTAAAAACTCCCAAATGTAAGAGAAATTGCAAATAAATGTGAAAAATTTATTCATGGTAATCCTAGTGGTATTGATGTTAATCAAGTACTTAGTGATACTCCCCTTTTATTTTCTAAAAAAGAAGGGGCTAGTGAATTAGATTTTAACTTGAATAGTTATTTACTAATTATCGACACAGGAGTTGTTGGAATTACTAAAGAAACTCTAAAACATATAGCGGATAATTATGATAAATACGAAAATTATATTGCTGAATTAGGAGGAATCACTGATTTAGTAATTGAACCGTTAAAAAATAAAGACATCGATCTTGTCGGACAATATATGTACTAAAGCTCACGAGTTATTACAAAAACTTGGAGTAAGTCACGCTAGCAACGATGAGGTTGTGGAAATTTGTAAAAATAATAATGCAGTCGGCGCTAAACTAACTGGTGGTGGCGCTGGTGGATGTTGCATTAGTCTTAGCAAAACAAAAGAAAATGCATTAGAAATTCAAAATGCATTAAAAGAGAAAGGATATTCATCATGGATAGTTACAGTTTAGGTTATGCTAATATTGCCTTAGTAAAGTACTGGGGGAAAAAATCTAAAGATCCTGTCTTACCTTATAATCCTAATATTTCTTTAAGATTAGACAATCTTTTATCAAAAACAAAAATCGAGAAAAATGATAATAATATTGATGAATTTTATATCAATAACGAAAAACAAAGTCAAGAAGAAGTAGATAAAATGATTAAGTTCATCTCTAAATTCACACCAACAAATCGTGAAGCCATAACTATTAAAAGTTATAATACTGTACCTACTGCCGCAGGACTTTCTTCAAGTTCTAGCGGTACTATGGCTTTAGTTCTTGCTTGTAATGAATATTTTAAATTAAACAAAACTACTAAAGAATTAGTTGAAATAGCTAAAGAAGGATCTGGTTCTTCTTGTCGAAGCTTCTATAAACTTGCTGCATGGCTTGAAGATGGAAGTGTTGAAGAATTAGAATGTTCTTTAGATTTTGGAATGATGGTTCTTGTAGTTAACGAGGATAGAAAGAAAATTTCTAGTCGTGTCGCTATGGAACGTTGCGTTCAAACATCAACAACTTTTGATGCTTGGGTTGAAAAAGCTAAAGGTGATTTCGTATTAATGAAAGAAGCTTTAAAAGATGCTGATTTCGAAAAAATTGGAGAAATTACAGAAAGTAATGCTTTAGCTATGCATGGTACTACTTCTACATCTACTCCTAGTTTCTCATTCTTAACAGAAGAGAGTCATATGGCGATGGATATTGTAAAAGAACTACGTTCTAAAGGTTATAAATGTTACTTCACAATGGATGCTGGTCCGAATGTGAAAGTACTTTACTTAAGGGAAGACCAAGACAAATTATATGAGGAAATTTCAAAATTATGGAAGAAAAAAATCATTTTGTGCATGGAGTAGCCTACGGTAAACTCTATCTCGCTGGAGAATATGCGATTTTAGAGGATTACGCTTCTGCACTAATAACAAGTGTTCCTAAAAAAATTACAGTATTTGTAGAAAACAGTAATGAAACTACTATCTTCGATACTATAAATAAAACTTCTGTTAGCCTTCATGAAGAGAATAGTAACTTCACTCTTGTTCAACAATTTATTCTATTTTTAACAGAATATACAAATTGTAATAAAAACATTTTTCTCTTACTATTTACAAATGAACTTCACAATGACGATAAAAATACGGTTTAGGTTCTTCTGGAGCCGTACTTGTAGCTATAGCTCGTGCTATATTATCATTTAAAAATGTATCTTATAACGATTTAACTATTTTCAAGCTAGTTGCCCTATTCAATATCAAACACAATCTAAGTGGATCTATGGGAGATGTTGCTGCAAGCATTAATGATGGTATTACATATTACGAGAAATTCAATGCTGAATTCGTTAATAACATGATACGTCAAGACAAGTCTGTTAAAGAAATAATTAATACAATTTGGGATGGTCTTCGTATTGAGAAAGTTGATCCAAAAGCTGATTTAAGCATACTAGCACGTTGGACGGGAGAAGCTGTAGATACGAAAGAACACGTAAAACTGTGGAAAAAACATAAAGACAACTACAAAGAAGAATTTAGAGTTTTTGTTGAAACTTCTAATAAACTAGTGAAAACTTTAAAAGAGAATTTAGAAGAAACAGATGCTACGCCTGCTTTAAGCACTATACGAAAACTTAGAGAGAACCTACTTTATTTAGAAAGTTTCTCAAAAATACCTATGGAAACAAAAGCAATGAAAAACTATATTGAAAGTCATTCGGCTGGTAAGCAAAGTGGTTCAGGTAGTGGTGACATTGTATTAGGATTCGAGAAAAATAACGATAAGTACTCAGCTACAACTGAACTTAGAAAAAAACTATAATATACTACGAAAGGATTAATTATGAGAAAAGATCATATTAGATTAGCACTTGCTGATAAAACAAAAAGTAACTAGCTTAGACTCATACGCAATTGATTACAACAGTATCCCCCTTTTCGGATTAGACGATGTTGATACTTCTACATCAATTTGTGGCGACCGTTGGGAATTTCCATTCTTCATCAATGCCATTACTGCTGGTGGAGAAGATTGTAATAAGATTAATCAAGACTTTATGGAAGTTAGTGAACAATGTGGAATTAAATTTTTCCCAGGATCATACTCTCCCGCTCTTAAGAGTAAAGCGGACGAAGATGCTTATCCAAAAGGATATTCAGTAAACTTAGGCTTAGATAAAGATCCAAAACTTGTTTTAAAAGCAATTGAAAAATCACAAGCAAAATATATTCAACTTCATACTAATCCTCTTCAAGAAATCGTTATGCCAGAAGGAGATCACAATTTCGAAAGTTGGTACGCTAACCTAAAAGAAGTCAGCTCTAAATCTCCTATTCCTGTAATCTTAAAGGAAACAGGTTTTGGTATGAACGAAGCTACTATTAAACTAGCCATCGACTTAAATATCCCCGCTGTAGACATTAGTGGAATGGGTGGAACAAACTTCGCAAGAATCGAAAATGGACGAAGAACTGATAAATCAACTTACCTAGAAGGAATTGGTTATACTACAGCAGAAAGCCTAGAGATAGCCTATGCTTATAAAGATAAAATTGATATTATCGCAGGTGGAGGTATTCGAAATCCACTTGATGTTGTAAAATGTCTAGCTTTTAGATGTCTAAGGCGGTTGGTGTTTTCTAAAAATATTTTTAGAAATTCTTGTAAGCGAAAGGAAAAGATGCTTTAATTCAAGAAATTGAAAAATGGAAAAAGAAGTTAAATTCTTAATGATCTTAATGAATGCCAGAACAATAGCTGAATTAGATAAAAATAAGAAAAATAGAATTTTAAAAATAAGATTCCGTCCTTTTGGATGGAATCTTATCAGACTGATTGACAAATGCAGAAACTGCATGAGTCAGCAGCCTATTTTAATGAGAAAAAAAGTGCTAAAAATGTTATAATATAAGTATATAGAGGGTTTTTAGTATGTTTAATAAAAGAAAAATATCAAAGATGAAATAATATTAATGACGTTATCAGAATTGGTTCCTACAAATCACTTTTTAAGAAAAAGTAGCCAAAAGCGATTGATTTTAAATTTATTTATGATTTAACAGAAGAATACTATAGCCATACATCAGGAAGAAATTGTTTAGACCCTGTAGTATTATTCAAATTAGTGTTTTTAAAAGATTTCTATGGAATAAAATCTATGAGAGAAACAATAAAAAGAATAGAAACAGATGCTGCATTTAGATGGTTTTTAGGGATACCATTTTTCTAAACCAGTTCCACATTATTCTACATTTTCACAAAACTATATTCGACGATTCCAAGGAACTGATATATTTGAACAAATATTTATAAATATAGTGAATCAAGCTATTGATAAAAATTAGTAGGTGGAACAGAGTTTTTACTGATTCAACGCACATTAAAAGCTAACGCAAACAAAAAGAAATACAAAATTGAAATTACCACAAAAGTAAAAGAAAGAAAATTAGACTTAGAAAAGAAATAAATGAAGAGAGAGAAAAATAGGAAAAAAAGCCTTTTTAAGTATGAAGAAAAAGAAGAACTAAAAAGACAACGAATTAACACTACTGATCCAGATAGTGGTTATTATCACAGAGATCATAAAGAAGAAGGTTTTTATGTATTTAGACCATAGAACAGTAGACGGGAAGAATAATATTATTATAGACTGCCATATAACTCCAGGTAACGTTCATGATAGTGGTCCGTATATAGATAGATTAAATCAGATAGAAAAACTTTTGGATTAATCCCTGGTAAAGTTGCGTTAGATAGCGGATATTATTCTCTAGACATACTAAAACAGTTAGATAAAAATATATTTTTCAGTAATAGGATATAGAAGATTCTCAAGATCAAAAAGATAACAAATATTTTTAAATACTTACATGAAAAAGATATATGTGGATAAACGAACAGGAGAAATATTTAGATACAGAAATATAGATAGAAATGGATATAAACAATATAAAAGTGATGATAAAAACGAGAAGAAAATAATAAGACGTCATATAAATGCGGATTATTATGATGAAAGCTAGATTAAGACGTATATCAAAAAGAAGGAAAACTATTGTATAAGAGAAGAAAAGAAACAGTAGAACGTAGCTTTTGCAGATTCAAAACAAAAATCACGGATATAGATATGCACAATATAGAGGTAAAGCCAAAGTACAGTCGTACGCTTGGTTGTCTTGTTGCGTTCAAAAATATGAAAACAATAGCACTAAGAGAGGTATAATCATCTCTTAATACTACTGATTCTTTAGCCATAAAGCTTTATTTTTTGAAAAACGACCAAAACATCAATACGTTCATTGATATTTTGGTCGTTTTGTCAATAATCTGATAAGATTCCGTCCTTTTTGGATGGAATCTTATTTTTAATTTATACTATATTTCTTTTGGGGCTGATCCAAAAGACCTAAAATTTTTAACAAAGTGTATATGATAACTCATAGACGCAGTGGTTTATTGATATCTAAATTCGCTTTATAAAAGCTTTTTAGATATCTAATAAACTTTTGCGAGGGTGACTCGACAAAATCGATTTCTACGAAATCACGATTTTTGAGTCACTCCCTCTTCTAATGCTGATAATCTTTTAATTGCTTTTATTTAAATCATCTTCTAAACTATTAATTTTAGATTTATTCTTTTTGATTTTCCGCAATCAAATACCAACATGAGATTAATAACATAACATTTAAAACAAATTATTGCAAACATACTATTCTCTAATGTTTATAATTAAAATTAGAATAACACAGTTTCTCTTTTTAACAAGTGATGCTCTATTCATTAATAATAGATATAAAAACCTCATCTTACAATGAGGTCATTATTTTCTAAATAAATCTAAAAGAGGAAAAATTTTTAGATTTTTATTAATAAATTGCGTGTTAATTACCAATTATTAATATTTACGTTTTCTAGCCGCTTCAGATTTTTCTTACGACGAACGCTTGGTTTTTCATAAAACTCACGTTTACGAACTTCTTGGATAGTTCCGTTTTTAGAAACAGCACGTTTGAAACGACGTAGTGCATCTTCTAGTGATTCATTTTTACGAACTACAGTTTTTGACATTGGATTTCCCTCCTCCGATACTACAAAAATCTTAATTTAATACTTAATTAAATGTTTAAGATATAAAATAAATACAAACATTCAATCAATAAGACTGCTCTTTTAAGCAATCTCACTTACATATTGTATTATATTCTTTCGTTCTTGTCAACCTTTAATAGCAATTTATTAACATATTTCTACGAAAATAACCTTTTTATTTATACATTAATGATGCTATTTTTTTCTGATAACCAATTTTTTTAAATTCTTTCAATAAAAATTAGCATAACCTTCTTTTATTTTTGTGGCTAGGTACTTGTGCTAAGAATACTTGATTTGGCAATTTAGTTTGTTCTTTTTAGTTATTAAAATAATAGCTTTTTGTTGAGAAGCATTTTTGAACATCTCATCAGGTAAAGTAATTACCGCATTTAGATTAATATCTTCTTCTAAGAATTTCTTGAAATTGTCTTCAAGCTCAAGGACTTTCTTAGGTACTACTAATACCCCTACACCATTATCATTTAAGTAATTAGCAGCTTGCTCGATGAATAGTAAAAGCATTTAAACTGTATCCTTCTGCACTGCAAAGTTTATAGTTTAGGCTATTATCCTCATCTGCATAATAGCCAAAAGGTACATCACTGATGATAACATCTTTGCTTCTAATATTTAAAGGTTTAAGAGCATCTTGATTAATAATTTCAACATTAGTTTCTAATAAATTGAAAAATATTTTGTTGTAATCTAGCGTAGTTATTATCAACATCAACAGAAGTTAACTCATAGTCTCCCTTTTGATAAAGCTGATAAATTAATTAAAAAGTTTCCACTTCCACTAGCAAAAATCAGCTACAGAAATCTTCTCGTTATTGTATAAACACTCTAAAATATGAGATACATACATAGTTATCACTTCTGGTGTAATGTCATAACTAGGATTATTTAACTCTTTAAGAGCTTTTTAATAGTAAAAACTGATAAGCTTTTTTAATATCCTCTTTAGAGAAATTGTCGACAATATCAAAATAATCTTCATCATTCTCCAAAGTTAAGTAATTCACTAAAGAGTCAAAAATACAACCCTTCACCTTTGCTTTCTTCTACCTGTTTATCTATCTTAAAAATAATTTTTCTAAATCTGACATGGTTCCTCCTATATCAATATCTATTTATAATTCTAACACCCTACTATTATAACCTAATATTACAAAAGAGGAAACATTTTTAATTAAAACCTTCATAATTTTTATAAAGCTTTCATCTCTAATAAAATTCTCATGCGAATTCATGTGAGCTAGTGCGGAATTTTTACATCTATCTATTTTCTATAAACCGAAAATAAAACGAAAAAGATTTACATAATCAAACACTTTTACATTTAATTATATAAATCTTTTTAAATTCTATAAAAGTGAGTTAAACTGTCAAAACTTCTGTTTCAACATCCCTACTCAAATACCTTTTATAAACCTTTTTCTGAACTTTATCACAGGTATAACCTATATGTTCATAGAATTTATGCGCTTCTTCACGTTTCAAGGCAGAATTTAACCTAATAAAAGCTAATATTATTATCTACGGCATAGTTTTCTAACTTACTCATAAGTTTCTTACCTATTCCCTTACCTTGAAAAATCAGGATTAACAGCAAGTCCTAGAATATTTAATCCTAGATCACTATAGAAACTTTCATACATTTGAGCATGAACAAATCCTATAATCTTTCTTGTATTTTCGTCTTCATAGCCGATAATAATATGCTGTTTCTTGTCATTAGTTAGTTTCTCTATTTGTCTTTTTCACGTTTTTCAACATCTACATCATAGTCTAATGCTACTTTTACAGATTTCTGCAACTTCTTGTGCATCTTCTATATTTATTTCTCTAAACATATACTCACCTTCTGATTTTTATCAAATATTATTTAACGTGCAACTTACTGCAACTTAAATTCTATATTTACTTCGCAACTTCTATTAATGCTTGTTTAACTAAATCGAACTCTCTTGTGCGAAGTGTTCTCATATCGAAGATAAGCTCGTTATCTTTGATACGTGTAATAATTGGAATTTCTACTTCTAATAATCGACGTTCAATATCTGTCGCACTTAGTCTTGGATGCTCTAATTTAACCACAACACTATCTAGGTAGCTTGCTGGATAGCTTCCTCCACCTACTTCTGCTTTGTCTTCAGCTATTGTAATCTTGAAGTCTAGGTCACTAAGTCTTGTTTTTCAGTACTTCTGCTTTTGCAAATAATCGCTCTTTTGATAATGAAATCATATGTAGTGTTGGAATATGTTCCAACGCTTCTTTTCATCTAGATATAATTTCAATGTTGCTTCTAGAGCTGCTAGAGTCATCTTATCTACACGTAATGCACGAGTAAGTTGGTTTTTCTTCATTTGTTCGATATATTCTTTTTTACCTACGATAATACCCGCCTGTGGTCCTCCAAGAAGTTTATCACCACTAAATGTTACAATATCGATACCACTTTCAAGCACTTCTTTTTACAGTTGGCTCGTATGGTAAACCATATTTAGAGAAATCTACGAACTGACCGCTTCCTAAGTCATTTTATAGATACTAGTTCGTTCTCGCGAGCAAGATAAGAAATTTCTTCATTAGATACTTCTTTAGTAAATCCTACAATTTTATAGTTACTAGTATGAACTTTTAGTAATGCTCCTGTATTGTCAGTGATTGCGTTCTCGTAGTCTTTTAAGTGTGTTTTATTAGTAGTACCTACTTCTACAGGAGTACCTCCACTTAATTTAATAATCTCAGGAATTCTAAATGCTCCACCGATTTCTACTAGTTCTCCACGAGAAACTACTATCTCTTTATCTTTAACTAGCGTATTTAATGTTAATAGCACCGCTGCTGCATTATTATTAACTACAAGTACATCTTCTGCACCTGTTAATTTTTGATAATATCAATAAGATGAACATAACGGCTACCACGTTTTTATTATCAATATCAAACTCAAGGTTAGAATAGTTAAATGCTACACTTTCAATGTTTTTCTTTAATCTTCTGGCTTAGTAAACTACGCCCTAAGTTTGTGTGTAAGATTGTTCCAGTCGCATTAATAACTCGTCGTAGAGAGTTCTTGTCTTCGCTTTTCACTATTTGTGAAACTACTTCTACTATTTTCTCTAAACTTGGAACTTCATGTAATTCTTCGTTTTAATATTTCTTGTTTGATTTCATCAATATAGTTTTTTTATCGCTGATTTTACAGCCACTTCACTATACTCTTGAATTAATGATTTCACTTCATCTAATAATAAGATCTTATTTATTGCAGGAATTTGTGATAATAATTGTTTTGACATAATATTTCTCCCTAAATCTCTTTTGCTAATGTTTTTATAGCGTTAATAGCGTAGTCTACTTCCTCATCTGTATTCATACTAGAGAATGAGAACCTTACTATCCCCTGTTCTTTTTGTTCCCCAATACTTCATGCATTAAAGGTGCACAATGTGCTCCAGGTCTTACTGCAATATCATATTCCTCAGCAAGAACATCTGCAACATCTGAGGCTGATATTCCTTTGAAGTTCATTGCTACTACCGCAGTACGATCTTTTGTAAAATCTCCATAAAACTCTAAACACTCTAAGTCTTTTTAATTCATTATAGAATCTATTAGCAAAAGTCGATTTGTTTTTTTATAAAGATTTTCAATTCCATGCTTATTTATATTTTTATTCCCTCATGTAAACCTAGGATTCCAGAAGTATTCAAAGTACCCGCTTCTAAACGCAGTGGATATTCCCCAGGGTGTTTCTCATCGAATGTTCTAACACCACTTCCACCGACTTTAAATCTCTTAATCTCTGGTTCTTTAAGTCTCACGCATAGACCACCGATTCCCTGCGGCCCATATAAACTTTTGTGTCCAGTAAAACATAATACGTCTATTCCCAATTCATCCATATTAATAGGTACTACTCCTGCTGTTTGCGAAGCATCTACAACTGAAATAATATTATGTCTTTTACAAATATCCGCAACTTTTTCTAGATCCACTATACTTCCTGTTACGTTAGAACTATGTGTAATAGCAATCATCTTCGTATTAGGTTTAATAGCTTTTTCTAGTTCATCATAATCGATTAATCCTGTTTTACCAGCTTTAACAATAGTATATTCACAACCTATTGTTTCATGCGCTAAATATATCGGTCTTAAAACTGAATTATGCTCCATAGAAGTCGTAATAACGTGATCTTCTTTTTCCAATAATCCTAAAATCGCAATATTTAAGCTTTCTGTAGAATTACTAGTAAAGACAACCCTATCTTCTTCCTTCATACCAAAAAATTTTGCAACGTCACTTCTCGCTTCAAAAACTTCACGGAATGCATTATTCGCTTCATAGTAACTACCTCTTGAAGCATTAGCATACTTTGCCGATGACAATACCTCATAGACTTTATCAGCTACTTCTTTTGGTTTTTTTAGTGATGTTGCACCGTAATCAAAATAATAACTCATATTACTTACCCCGTCTAAGTTATAAACAACCTAGTTCCCTTCAATATTTATTTCTTAACTAAAAACTCTATAATTTCTCTAAACGTCTAGATTATGCCAATTTTATCCATATACTCTAAAATAGCCATAGAGATACTTTCTACTAGAACCTGTCATATCTCTAAAATTCTGCAAGTCCCGATTTGGTCATTAGTTTTAAAATGATTTTCTACTCTTTGGACAGCATCTTTAAATACTTTTTCATGTAAAAACTAAATCAGCATCTAGTCTTACTACCGTATTATCTATAAGAGATTCTAACAACTCAACATTTTGCTTTTTCTCCATTTGTTAGTTCTTTAACACTTGGAGGTGTGAAATCCACCATCTAGTAATGCTTTTTCAATTCTTTTCTTTTTCTGCCAGTTGTTTCTTATCATAGTTAACTTCGAAATCTTTTTCTGCAACTAAATTACCTTCTAAGCGAATTTCGTTATTTAGTATGAATAAGTCTAATAACTCTAGCATTTCTTTTTGAGAAATTTTTAAACTTAGAAAGTACTTCAATCTTAGGGAATACCTACTTTTAATTTATATCTATTAGTGGTAGTCACTTAATAGTTTCTTAAGTTTTTCTAACACTTCATCATATTTTTCTTATGAATATAGCCTAATTTTGTTTTCATAGATTGTAGTGTTTTCTACTAATTGTGTTAGTGACTCCTCAACCTCTTCTTTAGGAAGTTGAAGTTCTTTTAAAAATATTCTCTTTAGAATTTAAGTAGTCAGTATGCGATAATAAATAGTTGGCAATTAAATCAGTTGTATTACCTTCAAGCTGAACTTTCAGTTTTTCTAAGACTTCTTCATTAAATCTACTGTGTTTTTTTAGGATTAGCATCTAATATTACTCCTCCACCTATTGTGATCATAGGTGAATATGTACGTATAATAAATTTATCATAGTTTTTTAACCGCAATTTCTTCTTCAAGTCGAAGCTGCATAAAACTACTTTCTCCAACTTTTTAATAAATCTGTTCCAAGCGGTACAACACGTGCCATTACTTCCTCAGTACCGATATAAACACGTACTCTATCCCATAATTCAAGGTTTGCTCTCTCATCATTTATTAGTTTGATTTCAGTATCAAGCATATATGTTTTTGTTAATGAACCTGCAGTGGCTAATGTATCACCACGTTTCACATCATCAAACTTAATATTCGCTAAGTTTATAGCTGTTCTTTGCCCTGCATGAGGCAGTTTCTACATCCTTTGAGTGAACTTGAATATTTCTAACTTTTTGCTTTTTACTTCTTTTGGATAAATTACTAATTCATCTCCTACATTTATAACACCTTCTGTAAGAGTTCCTGTTACAACTGTTCCAAATCCTTTTACTTGGAATGAACGGTCGATGTTAATTCTAGCATTTTTTCTCAACATTTTTTGCTGCGATATCTTCTGTTTTTCTTATCGATTGTAGCTAATAATGTATCAAGTCCTTTTACTAATTGAATCAACTTCAATTATTGGAGAATTTTCAAGAACAGTTCCTGAGATAAATTCTTGGATATCTTCTTTTTACTAATTCTCTATATTCTTCTTCAACTAAATCTATTTTTCGTCATTACGATAATATAATTTTTCTATCCCTAATAACGTTAAAATATCAATATGTTCTTTAGTTTGTGGCATGATTCCTTCTCTAGAATCAACTAGTAGTAAAACTAAGTTTATACCACTAACCCCAGCAAGCATATTTTTTTAATAAACCTCTCATGGCCGGGAACATCAACAACTCCACATCTTTTTCCACTCGGTAGGTCAAAAATATGCAGAACCCAAGGTTAATAGACATCCCCCTGTCTTTTTCTTCTTGAGTAGTATCTGTCTCAATTCCGCTCAGAGCCTTAATCAACGTAGTCTTACCGTGATCGATGTGCCCTGCCGTACCAATAATTACATTGTTATTCATATATTTCACCTTTTACACTATATTAAGAATAGAAATTATTTAAGAAAAATTAAATCAAACATTTTTAATCTTTCTCTATGTTAATCTCTATTCAAAATTTTATTTAATTTTATAATCTTCTAATTCTTTTTATTCTCTCTTGATTCCAGTTTTTTAGAATAGTATAGTCCACGATATTCAATATTTTCTTTCCTGTAACATTCTTACAATGTTATCAAAATTATCCCATGCTGTTTTTAGCATAAAACCACATCCTACACTTATTGATGGGTGGGTAGGGATTAATGATGCTGCAAGTTTTCTTTTCTAAACAAATATTATCAGCCTTTATCGAATCATGCGTACTATTAAAACAATTAAACCTTCTTCCACGCTATGTCCTCCTATGGTTGAATTACTTTGTTCGCTTTTCTCATATCTTCTACAATGAAGTACATGTTTGTAGGATTACCGACTGCTAAGTCAATCTTATGATAGTCGATACATGCTCCACAACAAACTATTTCTACACCAGCGTCTTCTAGTGTTTTTTTAATTCTTCAATTACATGACTACGAGTTTTTATCTACTAAAACTCCTCCATTATTGTAGAAAATAATTTTTTAGGTAATACTTCTTGTTCTCCTAAAAGCATATAGATAAGCTTTTATTAATCTTTTACCTAGTTCTTCACTACCATGTCCCATTTGATCTTTTGTTAATTACAACGATATAGCTGTCATCTTTAACAACTGGTGCAGTTTCTAATTGTGGTGCTTCTTCTCTAGTAATTTCTACTTTAAATCCACACTTCTATATCAGAAACTTTAAATTCATAACTATTTTTATCAGCAAATTTTCTAAGACTTTTCAACGCTGTCTTCAGTTTTTACTAATAACGTAACTTTTTGTTTCTTCTTCTAATACACGTATAGCTGAGTTACAGGTACAACACATGTATCACATAATGTATCGACAACTACGCCTTCAGTAACCTCTCCTTTAGAGATTGTAACGATATATTTATCTTTTGCTTCCTCTTTTACCGCAAAATTATATCCTAGTTGAGTTGCCATTTTTTTCTAAATTTTTTGTGTAGCAATGACGTTATCTACAATTGTTTTCGACTATATCATTGTCCACTAATAATTTTTGTTTGAATAACTGGCATTGGACAAGCTAAACCTTGTGCGTCTAGAATTTCTTTTTCATACTTATATTCTCCTTTTATAACAGTTCTATTTAACGATAACTGCTTTTTCTTGTTTTTCTATAACTTTTCCCTACGATAGCACTCTTAATTTCAAGAGTATTAAGTTTTTCTAATAATTCATGTGCTTCACTCTCTGGTAAAGCTTATTAATAATCCCACCTGAAGTTTGTGGATCATACATGAGTTCTTCTAATGCAAAGTCTTTTACCTGATATTCTACATTTGGCTCAACAAACGTTCTGTTTAATTGTCCTCCTGCAGTAATAACAAATTCATTGGCACATTTATATGCTTCTTCAATATACGGAATGTCTTTTGTATATACTTCTGCAGAATGTTTACCATCTAACATCTCTACAAGATGTCCTAGGAAACCAAATCCTGTGATATCTGTACAACTATTTACGTTGAAATCTTTTCATCATTTGAGCAGAGTATTTATTAAGTGTTGTCATTTGTTTAACGCTTTGAGCAAATGCTTCTTCAGAACACTCTTTAACCATATGAGCTGTATTAATAATACTTACACCTAAAGGTTTTGTTACTATTAGTAAATCCCCTACTTTACAATTGTTATTTTGTAATATTTTATCAGGATGAACAATTCCTGTTACTGATAAACCATATTTTGGTGTAGCGTCATGAATAGAGTGTCCTCCAGCAAGCACTCCCCTGCTTCATGAACTTTCTCAGCTCCACCTTTTTAATATTTGATGCAATATTTCTAAGTCCATATTTTCTGGGAAGGCAACGATATTTAATGCTGAAATAACTTCCCCCCCCATTGCATACACATCACTTAGCGCATTAGTAGTCTATGTTGACCATATAAATATGGATCGTTAATCATTGTTGTAAAAAATCTAAAGTTTGAATAATCGCCTTATCTTCAGATATTTTATAAACAGCTGCATCATCTGAAGATTCATATCCTACTATTAAGTTTTTATCTTCTTTTTAGGAAGATCTCTTAAGATATCTGACAAGGCCCTGGCCCTATTTTCGAGTTTCACCCTCCGCAAACTATCATGTTCATTTTTTTCTGACATATTTACTCCAATTTATACTACTACTTAACTATAATTATACTACTTCAAAACATTTTTAAAAGTATTATTTAGTTTTAATGTAAAAATAGACAACTAACTTAGAATCAATTTTCATCTGTTAGTTGTCTATAATTTTATATTTTATTTTACAAAAACTCACATGTACATGATCATAGTGATTAGCAGTTGCACCACCACAATCCGGCATTAAATTCCATGTGTTCGCTGGATCATAAATGTTATATTGTGGCATATAGAATCTTTGTTTCCAAATAATATAGTATACACTAATTCATTCATATTTTTTTAGTCAGATATTCTGCAAGTTGATCTCCTTGTGCAGAACCTACTGGAACAATAAAAAGTCGACTGACATACCTGTTCCATGCCCGTGCCCAGTTCCATCATCACCCTCTCGATACATTGAGAAACTAGTTATTCAAATTTCTTAAATTATGCTTAACAAAATTCTCATCATAATGCTGACTAATAAAAACAACAAACTTGTAACATAAAAACAGCTAACTAAGATTGCTTAATTAGCTGTTAATAAATATTCAAATTAATTATTAAATGTAAGATTACCGTCTAAGAATTTTCCAGGAGTTGGAGTTGAACCATTATACCCTCCTGTGTTATCTTGATGTTGTACTAAGAATACTTGACCATTAACTATTTTTAACTCCCACACCTACTAATGATGAAGTATCTGAAAGAAGTGTATTTCTGTGTCCGTATTTATGAGCTGGTGTTAGGGTTTATGCTCTTCAGTGAATAATTCTTTTAATAAATTATAAAGCAATTTCATCAATCGTTCCAGAATCTCCTACTTGAACTACATTGTACAAGATATTATCCGCACCTGGGAAACCTGCATTTCTAGCAGCCTCTTTTTTCTAGGTTAGTTGCTGTTCCATGCACTCCAGCATGCACTCCACCATTATTTGCCACGTAGTTAGCACGAGCTGCCGTTGCTGTATTTAATGCTACGTTTTTCTGCTAACTGTTTTTATTGTTATTACCACGTAATTGATTTAATTGTCTAATAAACGATTGTTTAATTTTGTTCTTCTTTAGTTCCAGCAACTGGTGTTGTAGCTGTTGCTTGATTAGTTTGTTTAGTCACTTCAGTTTTTAACTTCAGTTTTTGTTTCAGTTTTCGGTGTGTTGTCATCACCGTGTTTACAGAGATTACTGGTGCAGTTGCTACAGGTGTAGCCACCTAAATTCGTCAGGTTAGCCGATGGTTTTGTACCTTCAGTGTACTAGTTGTAGTTGATGGGGCTAGATCTCCTGTACTTGGTTTAGGTGTTGCAGCTGGTTTTCGCAGTATCTGCAGGTTTAGTAGTTTCAGCTGGCTTTTTAGTTTCTGTAGCTGGTGCTGAAGGTTTTGGTTGTTCCGTTTTTAGAATTCTGATCTTTTCAAATCTTCAATACTTGGAACGTTTGTTGGTTTTATCATATTTTTCTACTATTATTCTTTTTAATGTCATCATTAACTTTTTGTTGAGCTTTTACTTCGTCTGTTGCTACTTCATAACTAACTGAAATTTTGAATGTGTGTCCTGCTAACTCAGTTACAGTGTTAAATGATTCTTTTAACACCAGTGTGAGGCAATTTTTCTTGTAGGAGCTTGTGCATTTAAATCTAATTCTACTACAACCTCTTCTCCTGCTTTTAATGATGTCTCTTTTAATTAAGAATTCAGCTTTAGTTTCAGTTGTAATACGAGCTACTACATTAGCTACCTCTTTGTCTGCTACTAACTTAGCATAGAAGTGTCCTTCTTTTTCATAAACACTAGCTTTTTACATTCTTCACATTTACATCTACAGCTGCAGGTTTAACGTCGATAGCCTTAGTTGGAAATGCAGTCACCCTGATAATAATACTAGACCCGTTAGTACCTTACCAGTTAATTTTTAATCCCTGTTTTTCATTTGATATCTTTCTCCTTATCAATATTCTTTAATAATTATTTCTCCTATATTATAATTCATTTTTCTTCCTCACAATCAATAGATTTCTGATTTTTGTAATACAAAATACATTTTGTAACAATTTAGAAATATTAAAGAATCTTCAATTACTTTATTTTTATTATTTACTTAAAAATGCTTACTTCAAAACTAAAAACAATTTGAACTTTCTATAATCATTATTAAAACAGCTTTTTATATTTAAATCCTTTTAAATATACTTTAAAAACTAAATTTAAAGTATATTTAAGGTTTGACCAATATAATTATCACATAACTAGTAAATGAGTTATAAACTTCATAAACTTTCCTTTTTCTATAAGAGACCGAGACAAATGTGCTCGGTTTTTGACTAAACTAAAAGATGAACAGATATAGATTCTATCTATACCTGCTCATCTTTTTATTTTTATAAATATCTTCTTTTAATATTGCGCTTTTGTTTTTACCGTTAAACTACTTCCATCTATTACTACTATGTTTTAACTTTCCTCCATATACACAGCCACCATCTATATTAAATCTATTTTCTTTTTCATCATAATATGGTTCTTGTTTTACTGGACTGTGTCCATGAAATACAATTTTTATTGTATTTGACATTACTGCTTAAAAATGGTTCTCTTATCCAAATCATATCTCTGTGTGTTTGATTCCAAAAATTCTTCGTAAAATCTACACCGGCATGAACGAAATAATAATCTGAATTTTCGTATCTTGTTGGAAGGTTCTTTATCCACTTTCTCAAATGCTTATGTTCAGTAGCAAATTTCTTAAAATAAATACCTCTAGTTTCAACTGTAGCTTCTGGGTAAAATGATTGTAGTGTTGTTAAACCACTATTTCTAAAATAATGATCCTGTCTTACAGAAAGATTATTACCATATCTCGCTTCTTTTATGGCCAAATTAAACATATCTTCATGATTTCCTAATAGAACTACATGATGAGGAAATTCTTGTTGCAAGTTATAGAAAAATTCCCAAACTAACTTTGTGTTCTTTCCTCTATCACACATATCTCCCAGACAGATTAACTTATCATGCTCTCTATTAAATTTTACCTCGTCTAATAATTTTTCATTGTATAAAAACTTCCATGAATATCTGAAATCACTATTGTTCTCATAAAAACACCTACTTTATTAATCTCTTGTTTCTATAATAAATCAAAAATAAAGAACTTGTAAATAGCAATACTCTAATATCACTAATGATATAGTAACGTTTTTATACTATATTTAGATAATTGTTTCGGTTATCATTTTTTAATCAAGCATCTCACATGATATAATGTTAGTAAATTATCCAAAAGGAGCAGACATATGGAAAAGTAACTTACTTTGTTTTTAAACGTACACCTATTCTTACTGCTCTCTCTTTACCTAAAAATTTATAAAGAGGGCTTCTTTACAGAAAGTGAGTTTGGACAAAATTAATTATTATAAAAGGTAAAATGAAATTTGCTTTTTCTTAATTTAGAAAAACAAAAATTATTAGACGATATTCACTAAATTCCAAAAAGTGAAGTTGAACTTATTAAACCTCTCAGTGTTTTTAAAATTACACCCTAACTCTACAGATTTACAATTCAATCTAGAATTTTATTGTTCGCGTGAAGACTATTTCTATAATAAATATAATTTTAATTATCCTCATCTTGAGGTTGTTAAAGCAACAAAATTTATAGAGCCATGTAAAAACATTAGATCTTTGGTGCTGGTAAAGGGCGAAATTCTCTATATCTTTCATCATTAAACTTTTAATGTTACGGCAATGAGATTATAATGCTGAGTTTTTACACGAATTAACGAGATATTTCTATTAAAGAACAACTAGATATAAATGTAATTGACCATGATATTTCAAAAAGCTAATATTAAAGGGGAGTTATGACTTTTATTTTTCTACTAGATGTTTTCATATATTTGAACCCAACAAGAATTCAAAGTATTATTACTAACATAAAAACAACAAACACACCTTAACGGTTACAACTTAATTCAGTGCATTAAATGCGACAAGACACGGTCGCCCTCTAATGCCACTTCCTTTCACTTTTATTGAAGGAGAACTTAAGGAATATTATAAAGATTGGAAAAATCATCAGTTATTCTGAGAATATTACAGCTTCTCCTTATCCATATGCTATGATACTTGCTCAAAAGTGTCAGAATAAAAACTAAACCCCACAAGACTTTTCTTGTGGGAGCTTTCTTCTATTCAATATTTTCTCTAATATCTTTTTGATACCAAACTACATCATACCAACGATTAAATTTATAACCTACTTTTTCAAAATGAGCTACTTTTCTAAATCCTCTTTTTCATGGAAAGATATACTTCCTTCGTCTGGATAGGCAATACATGAGGTCAATCTACATATCCCTCTGTCATAAAGTTGTTTTTCAAGTTCAGAATATAACTTCTCTCCAACACCTTTACCACGAGATTTTTCATCTAGATAGATTGTAATCTCAGCTGTCCATTTGTATGCATCTTTTGGATAAAACTCACTAGCATAGGCGTATCCTAGTATGTCATTTCCTTCTGTTGCTACTAAAACGGATATCTTTGTATAGCTTTCGAAATTTTTCTCTTCAAACTCATGTACACTCGGTACTGTATAATCAAAAAGGTGATGGCTGTATGTTCTACATATGGTTTATAAATATTTACCAACTTCTCAGCATCTTCTAGTTCGACCGTTCTAATATTTATCATGATTTTCTCCTTAAATACTTTCTCTTACGAAATCAATAATTGCCTTTAGTAGCTTCTTCTTGTTGAGCTCCCCTAAATCCATGACCCAGCTCCTGGAATTTCTTTCAATTTAGCATCTTTAAAATGTTTCAATTGCTCGACGTGAATAACTTATCAGTGCAACATTATCGCTTGTTCCATGTGAACAATAAGAACTTTCCCATCATAATTCTTCATATCATTATAAACATCATAGTCTCAATGATTTTTCAAAATAAAGCTTTTTCCTACTTCAGTTTCCTCTATGATTATATACTTCGGAATATCTGATACTGATTTGAACAAATTCTCTTGCGTCATCAAACAATACAAACGCTGGGAATACTAATATTAAATCCTTTTTATCTCTTCTTAAGTTTAGCACCTTCAATAGTAGACACAACTCCACCTTGACTCTGACCTAATAAGAAAATATTATTTTTATCTACAAAGTTTTGATTTTTAATGTATTTACTACTACATCAAGATCATCAACTTCTGTAAATACAGACATTTTTTTAAAGATATCATTTCCACTTCGACTATTTTTATTTCCATCCATAAAATCAAATGAGTAAACTATATATCCTTCTTTCGCTAAACTCTGAGCGTAATAATCTTGTCGTTAAGCATTACCTCCCAAAAACCGTGAGAAGCAATTATTGTCGATAGTTTTTGTTCCTTATAATTTTTGGTGACCGTTATGTATCCGTATATTTTTCTTCCCTTGACCTTCAGCGTAAAGTTCTTCTTTAACTATATTACTCGTATCAATATTTGAAGTGTTTTATCTGATGAGTTCTCCACAAGACTATTTCCTCTTTCTTGAGGTGTTTCTTTATGTGAAAATTGGATTTAACTCCTACAAATACTGCTCTACGTTAACTAGAGCTACTAATCCTATTATTATAAAATTCATTTATCCTTCTTTGCTTGTATCTAATTTAATATTAGTATATATCTATTTTGCCCTATTAAAGATTGTCTTTCTTGATTTTTATCTAATAAAAGCCGTACATCCTTTAGTTACATCATTGAATGTTGTTTTGAAATCTCCTGTATACCATGGATCATCGATAATTCTATCTTCTCCTGCATACTCTAATAATTTCTTAACCTCTCCTGTTTTTCTACCTGCGATAAATTTTTTATATTTTTCTATATTACTGTCATCCATTCTACAATATAATCTGCATCTAGGTCATTATCGTTTTAAGATACGAGAATACATCCCTTCTACACCGATACCAACTTTGTAAGTTCTTTTCTAGTTCCACTGTGAACTGGATTACCGTGTTCCCAACTACTTTGTTGCGCTGAATCAATTAGTATTTTTTCACTTAAACCTTCTTTTTCAACCATATCTCTAAATATCGCTACTGCCATAGGGTGAACGACAAATATTTCCTAAACAAACGAATAACACTTTTACCATTTTTCAATACCTCACTTATATTTATTATCTATCTTATTATAACACAAAGAGATTAATTCAACATAATAAAGACACAGCTGCTAAACTCCCCTACTATTTTATTTTTATATTTTAAATGATATAATTAAAATTAAACTTAACAACTAATAAGGAGATTAGTATGACAAAAACTTGGTATGCTATAAACGATTACCACTTTGGACAGCCGAAACACTTCCTAACCCATTTAGGCAAAAACACAACACTAGAAAAAGACGTCTGGGCTAAAATTAACTATTCTTAAAGGAAAACTCAATTTTACGAATTAACTGAAGATAATGAAGTTGTGAAAGGAGCATATATTTACACCCGAGGTAATATTCCATTCGTGGAACCCACAGGCATGGCATCGTGTCTCACCTTTATCAGATGATTTAGAATGTTTCTTAGAGTTTTACTGTGAGACCAAAAATTATTTCAAAACAAATACGATATTAATCCTGCTCACTCTGAAGTAGTAGAAGCCTTGAAGACTATTAAACCTTGTAAAACATTGGACTTAGGATCTGGTCAGGTCGAAAATTCTTTATTCCTTTTCTAAACTTGGTTTTGAAGTGACTGCTGTGAGACAACAATATTCCTGCTCTAGAATTTTTAATGGAAACATCTAAAAATCGAAAAATTTAGATATTAAAATAGGAAGCTATGATATAAATACAGCAGCTCTTAGAAATACCTATGACTTCATTCTTTCAACTGTAGTATTAATGTTTATCGAAGAACAATCTATACCTAATGTTATTAAAAATATGCAAGACCAAACTAATCTAGGTGGCTATAATTTAATAGTAGCCGCAATGTCTACTGACGATGCACCTTGTCCACTTCCCTTCCCTTTTTACTTTTTAAAGAAAATGAACTAAAAGAATATTACAAAGACTGAAATTTATTAAATATAATGAAGATTTTGGACAACTTCACAAGACTGATGCTAATGGTAATAGGTTTAAACTACGTTTTGCTACTATGCTAGCTAAAAATTAAATAAATTTTTCTATAGCTACTTTTTGACACTCGTTATCAACTCATGTTATAATTTTTAACTAATCATTAAAACATTTGGGGTGCTTTTTAAGCTGAGAATATACCCATAGAACCTGATGTTGTTAGTACAGCCGTAGGAAAATGTTTATTTTTATCAAGTCTATTTTTAAAGTATATATATAATTTAAAATACCTCTTGTTGTTTTAATGAATACAAATAACAGGAGGTTTTTCTTATGAAAAATGGTCTACAAAAGACGTAATTATTTTAGCTTTAATAGGTTTTTATTCGGAGGAATATTCCTTGCCGCCGGTTGGGTTTATGCTGCATTAGAGAGCAGCACTTACTCCATTAGGATATGAACCTTTTCGCAAATTCTATTCTATTCGGTTTATGGGTTATGGCTGCACCAGTTGCTGCAGTTCTTGTTAAAAACCCTGGTAGTGCTACACTTGGAGAGTTCTAGGCGCTTTAGCTGAAATGCTATATGGTTCATTCTTTGGAGCTGCTGTTCTAGTTTTCAGGTCTTGTTCAAGGATTAGGATCTGAAGTTGGATTTTTTAGTTACTAAATACAAACGATACGATTCAACATCTCTATTTCTATCTGCAATAGGTATTACTGTTTTCAGCTTTGTGTATGAATATTTCAAATTAGGGTTACGAAGCATATTCTACAGGTATGATTATAGCGTTATTTGCTGTTCGTTTTATTTCTGTAATAGTTTTCGGGTTATCTGCGTTAAACTAATCTTGAATATCGTAAATAAAGTACAAAACAGCGAGAATAAATAATGAATATCATAGAAATCGATAATTTTTTTCTTTAAAAATTAAAGATAAAGTCTTATTTGATAACGTTAGTTTAAAAATAAAAAGAACATAGTTGGTTAGTCTTAACCGGAAATATTGGTAGTGGTAAGTCTACCCTTCTTCGTACTATTTGTAAATTAAATAAAGAACATTATGAGGGAGTAATTACTTATAAAGGGAAAAATATTGTTGATATTCCTATGCAAGAACACGTTAAAAATATTGGCTATGTCATGCAACATGCAATTAATCAGTTTGTCATGCCTACTTTGGAAGAAGAAATAATCTTTGCATTAGAGAACCTATGTCTAGAACCACAGGTTATTAACGAAAAACTAGACTATGCCTTATCAATTACAAATACTCATGAAATTTCTACAAAAGCATATCCATACATTGTCTGGAGGAGAACGTCAACGAGCTGCTTTTTGCAGTAGCATTAGCTATGGGAAGTGAAGTTTTAATTTTAGATGAACCTTTTTGCAAATGTCGATAAGAAGACTAGAAATTCTCTATTAACTCTTCTGAAAGATTTAAATAACCATGGTGTGACTATAATCGTGTGCGATCATGAGCATCATCTATACTTGAACTATGCAGATACCTTTACTTATCTTTCTGATGGAAATTTAGAGTTAATAACAAATCCAACATCTAAAAATTCTAATGTGAAATTGTACAACAACACTCACTCTGAACAAATCTTAAGACTAGAAAACATTTCTATACAACAAGGAATAAAGAATTATTAAATGTCGATGATTTTCCATATCTTTAAAGGAATTACGACTTTAACGGGAGATAATGGAACAGGAAAAACAACATTATTACATGCTATTTCACAATTAAAAATACGATGGAAAGATATACTTTTAATGAAGAAAAAGGTAAAAATCAAGAAAGTTATATAAAAAAATAAGTACTTGTTTACAAGATGCCTTTCAACAGTTTATTAGCTTGATGCCTCGTGAAGAGATTTCAATGCAAAAGATATTTGGGAGCATGCCACCTTATGGCAAGAAAGACTTTTAAAAAGAATTTGATTTAGAAAAAGAGCTTGATAAAAGCCTCTATTATTATAGTGGAGGGCAACGAAAACTTATTCAACTTATGTGTTTATTAAGCCAAAAACTGAACTATTGCTTCTTGATGAACCCTTTACCCATCTTGATGAAAGAGCCTGCTCATTTATAATGGATTGGATCGAAGAAAATAAAAGACTTGCTGGACAATCATTTATTATTGTCAGTCATAGATTAGAGCCATTAAATAATAGGAGCGATTATCATATTGAAATTTCAAATAATACGCTACATCATATAAAGGGGATAGTTATGAGAAAAGAAAATAATTAGTCTCTCTTGCTGTATTATTATTGTTAACTCATTTGGATTTCATTTAGTAAAATTATTAGTTCTAAAGTATTTGTAATTATAGCGCTTTAACAATATTTTCTACTTTTTGTCTGTCAAGATATTGGAATAAACTTCTATATTTTTCATCTATCTACTCTACCCTGCATTAGGTTCTGCTTGGGCTATATTGTTCATAGTTCTAATTATAAATATGCTCTATTTAATTTTTCACTAGGACATATAGCTTGCAGCCTTAGGATTGATCTTGGCAACATATATTTCACTTGTAGAATTACTAAAATATTTTTGAACAACATGGACTTTCTTCAAATATCAGTATACGGACTCTTAGTAGTAATTCAAGCATCTACCAAGAATACAATATAGAAACTCAAATGATTACAAAATCTAGTCGTCTTCGTGGTATATTTTTACCATTTTGATCGCCTTATTATTATGCTAAAAGCCATATTTATCGCGTTAACGGCAACCTCAAATATCCGAGCTATGACAATCCATGCTTATGAAGACTTCAAGCTCGAACACACTATAATAAATACACTATCGATAAAATCAAAAGTCTCTTTATTATAGTACTTTTTCTCAATAGTAGTAATACTTTTATTAATCATAAATAAATAAAAAGATGCCATCATGGATAAAAACCCATGATGGCATTACTATGTTCAAAATAAAAAACTGGCGGGAATGTGTGGGAATCAGACCACCCAAGAGGCTCTTAACCCCTCATACTGGTTTTGAAGACTAGAGGCACCAGAACTCATCCACTCCCATGTATGTTTTTATATTATACAATAAATACAATAAAAATCAAGATTGTATGTTAACTGCATTCAGAACACTTTACTTTTCATTTTTGAATTTAACTTCTATCTAATATTCCAAAAACAATTAAATTATTAACCACTTGCTTCCTATTTTTACCACTTACCTAAAAAGCTAATAATTTTTAAACTGAAATAATATATAATATAACTATAAACATTTAGAAAGGAGACAATATGAAAATTAATATCGAACTAGATTCAAATCTTAAAGAAATTGAACTAGTTATTAAGACCCCAGACTTAAATAGTGATGTCATCTTAATTAAAGATTAGTTGAAAAAGCTATAGTAAATTCTCAAAAATAATTTTCTGTAAAGGCGACTCTGAATATTTTCATCCCTCTAGAATCTATTTTATTTTTGTGAAACCATGATAATAAAGTCATGTGCTCACACTACAGACGAATTTTCGAGTTAAATTCAGATTATATGAATTAGAGCAACTTATTCCTTTTTACTATTGTCAGATTTCTAAGAGTTCAATAATAATACAAAAGCAATTTGATTCACTAGAAAAATCTTTTTCTGGTTCAATACCCATCTTCTTTTCTCTAATTCAAAAGACGCAGGTCCATATTTCAAGACGATTACTACAAAATGTTAAAGATAAATTAAAAGAAATGAGGTAAATAAATGAGAAGAAGTTTTATTGGTTATGTAATCCTTGTGTAACTACTTTACTTGATGGTTAGTATTTTCCAAACGGATCGATCTTTCTCAGCTACCATGTACTGTTGTACTAGGATTTTTCGCTATTCGTGCTTTAATGGATTTTGGATTCATTTGGAACTATCTTTTCCTCTAGCATTATTATTCTATGTAGCAATAAAAATTATCACTTTGCTGATATATCAGGTGGAAAAATATTCTTTGCTGCTTTTCCATGAGTCTTAGGTATCTCTCATGTTTGTCCTGAAAATACAAATACAGAGAATTTAAAAAGTTTTTACAAAGTAAAAACGTCAAAAATAAAAATGGTAATGATTTTTCTGATGTAACATTCGGAGAAAAATGTTCAGTATGTGAACATAACTAAATCTGAGTTCATTCTCTTTCGTTTCTACAACATTCAGACTACTACTATCTACTTTTGAAAATTAGATGCTTATCCTATCAGAACTTTGACCTTAATGTTTTCCATTTCTTTTGGTAATCTAAAAGTGTATGTTCAAAAGAATGGGCAATCGAGAACAATACAATAACTTCCACGGAAAAGTTCAAAAACATACTCACAGCACCAGGAAAGATGTTAGTTATCCCAAATGGTTCGGTAACATTTGGAGAAGTTGAAATAATTCATGTATAAAATAATGACTCTCAAGAATTCTAGTAAATCTTGGAGTTTTATTTTTAGTATTCTATCTTTCTTTTCTGTTCTCTTTTTCTACTAACTTAGATAGATAGATGACCCAACAGTTAATAAGATTACTAATGATGAAGCAATTAAAGAAATTCTGCTGAAGATATTTGTGCTCGGTGGTCTGCTGGATATTGTGTGGTGGTATTAATTATTCATTGATCTTGTCTATTTCTCAGATGTGTCATTAAACTCAATTCATTATCTCTATTATATATAACTCTTGGTGGTCAAATATTAAATATAATTTATAGTTATTTAATTGTGTCAGGTTCAGGTCAGTGGTGATCTTGCATTCTTCAGTCATACGTGAAATTTTGCAGTTTGGTTGTGTGTATTACAGGTTATTATATCATGGTTTGTTATTTGGGTTGATTGGGTTTGTTCAATTGATCGGGTTTCGTCAGGTTCGTCGATCGTAATGGTTTTCTTTAACCGTTTCGCGGATCAGTAACGCCGGGTTCATGCTCCTTCAATTTTCAGGCGATCATTTCGGAGATTTGGTCGAACTAATCGCCATCGCGGACTGGCTCTCATCAATTGCGTTTAAAATTCTATTTCTGGTTTCTTTAAAGTCCTTCTGTGTTTTATTCCTCCCTATACAAAACTCCTTCAAATCTTTTATATATTATATCTTCAGGTGGTTGTCAATATTATATTTATTTAATATTTGGATCAGTCTTTGTTTTGGGCTCAGTTGTCTTTGATCTTGTTTTGTGGTTTATATAGCATCTTTAGCTCAGTTTCTTTCTCCTCATTGTCTTCTGATATTTATTATCTTTCTTTATATTATATATAATCAGTGGTGTGTCAATGTTTCTGTCACCCATCTCTTTAATCTTTTTATCTGCAGTTCTTCTATTTATTTATTAAGTGTCTGTATCTTAATTTATTCTTTTATAAATTATATTTCAATCATGGTCAATTATTTATCATATAATCATTATTTCTATATTTTATCTTTGGTTATATTTAATAATCATCAAATGTTTTATGTGATCTGATCCTCATCAGTTCACTGTTTATTGGTTCTTCAGTTTGATGGTAATATATCATTTTGGGCAGGCTTAACCTGGTTGTTCAAATTATTCATATTCTGGTTAACGTCTTTATGTATATTATGTATTTTTTCTAATTATAAAAGTATAAATCAGGTGATTTTATCAGACATAGTTCCTCCCTTATTAAATTATTTGTAATATTATAATAAAATAAGGCTTCTTTGACAATCACGGTTCAGTCTCAATATTATGTGTTTTTATATTTGGACAAATCTTTATTTTTTAAATCATTTGTCAGATTCTAGATACTTTACAACTGGTCTTTGCTTCTTAAACAATTGTCCCATCAGGGTTGCTATGTAACAACTGCATTTGCACTGATTTTAGAATTTTACCGATTGTGTGTTGCCTGGAACTTTTGCTCCAGCACCTGTCATTGGTATCTTCTATCGTGGGATGCCTTTAATTGGATCTAATGTTGTACCACTATTACCATAGTACATTCTTTATTATCTATTACACTGTTTCTCCTATCACCCCCACTTGTAAATAAACCTTTTACTATTTTGGCTCCTGACATATTTCTATACCAGTCTTGTGCCTTTTCGATACTAAACGAAACGCTGTGTGCCCAGCCTTTTATAACTATGCGCAAAAGCTGATAGTAGAGCTTTTATATGAGATATATAAGATATGTAAGTTTGAACTCAGCGAGATCATGCCAACTCAGTTAGAGTACATTTAAATTCTTAAAATAACCCATACACTTCATGCTTTCATAAATCAAGTACAATGATAAATACTTATCTACTCCATCTGGTAAGATCATTTGATATTTTTCCTGGATATTTCTCAGCAACTTTCTTAGCTCCGACTATTGCAGCTCTGAAAATACCTATCTGTACCTGTAGGCATGGGGTTTTCGTTTCTTCGATTGCTAGTTGATATCTTACTTCAATCATATACTCACTGGGGTTTTCTGGAATAAATCCTGTTCAATGTGGTTTCATATCCTCCACGTCCTTCTGTGTGATTGGAAGGTTTCTCATCGCTGCAACTTCTGGTTTTGTTCTGATGTCTTGCCGCAGTAATGCCTCCAGTACCTTTTGCCAGACATCAATGTTTGTTTCGTTCCTTCTGTTGTTTTGTGGTGCTGGGTGTGGTTATCAAATTGACAAAAATTTGTGTTTTCTCATTTCAGTTGAACTATTTAATGCCCTACATTCTTTGAATTTAAAATTGGTTATTATCACTGATAATACCCATCTTGATATAATATATAATTATAGCAGCTGCTCTAAGGCATTCAACTGGTT